>Ga0182030_10000539_pt1 | contig 71977 bp, 52 predicted proteins | sample 812S3MmetaG_FD_121299 | JGI IMG/M metagenome (GOLD analysis project Ga0182030, IMG submission 121299) | Permafrost microbial communities from Stordalen Mire, Sweden - 812S3M metaG (Illumina Assembly) | ecosystem: Environmental > Terrestrial > Soil > Wetlands > Permafrost | place: Sweden...
ACTGAGAACTGAGAACTGAGAACTGAGAACTGAGAACTGAGAACTGAGAACTGAGAACCGAGAACTGATCTATGGACCGCGTTGCCATCCTGACCGAAATTCTCGCCGCCAATCCCGACGACGCGTTCGCGCGTTACGGCCTCGCCATGGAGTACTCGAAGGCCGGCGACATCGAGCGGGCTCTCGCCGAATTCAAGACGCTGCTCGATAAGAATCCCGATTACACTCCCGGCTACTTCATGGCTGCGCAAACGCTGGCGAGCGCTCAGCGAGTCGACGAAGCCAAGCGTATGCTCGTCGACGGCATCTCGTCCGCGCGCCGCACCGGGAACACGCACGCGCAATCCGAAATGACCGCGATGCTGGAAGAGCTGAAGTGAGGTTTGAGGGCAGAGGGCAGAGATGAAAACCCGAGATGATCAAACGGCAGTGTGCACCTTAAGCTCTGACCTTTGACCTCAGCCCTCTAACCTCATACCTCTGCCCTAGCTGTGCAATCATTGACAGCAATGCTATCATTGCTGTATGGCTAGCATTACCATTCGCCAGCTCGAAGAAACCACAAAGCGCAAACTGCGCATCCGTGCCGCCCGCCACGGCCGTTCGATGGAACAGGAGGCGCGAGAGATTCTTAAGTCTGCCCTGAGCCAGCCCGCCGAGCCGCCGAAGGATCTGGGAAAGGCCATTCGAGAAATTTTCGCACCGCTTGGAGGCGTGGACCTTCAGATTCCGCCGCGCGGGCCTATTCGCGATCCTGGGATTAAATGACGTATCCGGCTGCCCGTTCATGATCGTTCTTGACACCAACGTTGTCTCCGAGCTCATGCGCACGGAATCCTCGCCTGTGGTGCTCAAATGGTTTTCAAGGCAGCCGGCGCAAGAGCTCTACAGCAGCACCGTCACCCTGGCGGAGATCTTTTACGGCATCGAACTGCTCACTGCGGGGAAACGGCGCAACGACCTTCTTGCAGGTGCAGAAAGGATGTTCGCAAAGGTGCTCGCCGGGCGCGTGTTTGCATTTGAGGATGAAGCGGCACACGCATTTTCTAGAATCGCATCCTCCCGGCGGAAAGCGGGAAGGCCAATCGCTGAGTTGGACGCTCAGATCGCTGCCATCGCCCACGTCCATGGCGCTACCCTGGCAACCCGAAATACTCCCGACTTCGAGGGTTGCGGCGTGCGTTTGGTCAATCCCTGGGAGTAGACTACTCAGTCTTCGTCCGGAGGTTGTGCATGCGCCGTTTGATCGTCCTGTCGGTTGTTCTCGTTACTCTCTTCTGTTTGGTGCTTCCCGCATTTTCGCAAGCCAGGCATCCCTTCACCTTTGAAGACATGATGAAGCTGAAGCGTGTCGGCGAGCCGGTGCCTTCTCCCGATGGCAAGTGGGTGCTCTTCAGCGTGGTGGATGTCGATCTCGCCGCGAACAAGAAGACGCCGCATGTTTGGATCGTGCCGCTGAAAACGGATTCCTCCACTTCGCAAAAGGATTCTCCGAATCCTTCTGCTTCGGTCGGAACGACAACCGGAGAGAGGATTCTCATCGCCGATCAGGATGGCGACCGTCCACGCTGGGCACCGGATGGAAAGCGGTTTGCTTTTATCTCCAATAAAGAAGGTGGCTCGCAGGTTTGGATTGCGGATTACGATGGCGCGGCAGGCACTGTTGGTGGTGTTCACAAGCTGTCTTCGATTGCTACTGAAGCGGGCGGCGAACTCTGGTCGCCCGATGGAAAGAACATTCTCTTCACTTCGGACGTTTATCCCGAATGCGACGGCGCGCCTGAAGCAGAGACGGCCTGCAACGCAAAGAGGACCAAAGACGCTGAGGACTCGAAGGTCAAGGCGCTTATCTTTGATCGGCTTCTCTATCGTCATTGGAACGCCTTCAAAGCGGGCAAGCGCACGCACATTTTTGTGACCTCTATTGAGGGCGGTGCTGCACGCGATCTTACGCCCGGCGATTACGATGCCCCTGTGTTCTCGCTCGGAGGGCAGGACGACTATGCTTTCTCGCCTGACGGGCAGGAGATTTGCTACACCTCGAATCACGACAAGGTCGAAGCCACTTCGACGAACAACGATCTGTGGACTGTTCCGGTGAATTGGCCCGCGAACGCGACGCCTGCCCAAGATTGGGTAAAGACGGTGCTGGCCAAGACGAAGAACATCACCGCTGACAATCCCGCCAGCGACTCGACTCCGCTCTATTCGCCCGATGGCAAGTACATCGCCTATCGCGCCCAGCAGCGTCCGGGATACGAGAGCGACCGCTTTCGGCTGGTGCTATATGACAGAAAGACGGGGGAGAAGAGGAATCTGACCGAGCCATTTGATTTTTGGGTGGGCACTTTTGCATGGGCACCCGATTCTGCACAAATCTACTTTTCCTATGAGGATCGTGGAACGGCACCAATCGCCGTTCTGAAGTTCAGAAGCCCGGGAGAATTCAAAGGAAACATATTCGATCTCGTTCCAGGGTTCAATGATGACCTCTCCCCAACACGCGACGGTAGCGCTCTTTTCTTTACTCGAATGGCGCTTGACCATCCTATTGAAATCCGGAGCATTCCGCTTTCACAAGAAGTCATTCGCAAAGCTCGGGATGACACAAAGCGCTTCGATGAACGCGATCAGAGTGCGATAGTCACACACCTCAATGATGCCGTTCTCTCCGAAGTCGCCATGTCCCCCCTCGAACCCTTCTGGTTCGAAGGAGCAAAAGGCGACAAAGTCCAGGGCTTCCTCGTCAAGCCTCCGAACTTTGATCCCACCAAGAAATATCCCGTGAAGTTCCTCATCCACGGTGGGCCGGAAGGTGCGTGGGGAGACGACTGGTCGTATCGCTGGAATCCCGAACTCTTTGCCGCCAATGGATACGTCGTCATCATGATCAACTTCCACGGCTCGACTGGATACGGGCAGAAGTTTGTTGATGCGATCAACGGCGATTGGGGCGGCGCTCCGTTTGAAGATTTGATGAAGGGGCTCGACTACGCGGAGAAGACTTATCCGTTCATCGACAAAGACCGCGAGTGCGCGCTGGGCGCGAGCTACGGCGGATACGCCATCAACTGGCTCATGGGCCACACCGACCGCTTCAAGTGCCTGGTGTCGCACGATGGCATGTTCAACGCAGAATCGGCGTGGGGCACGACCGAAGAACTCTGGTTCAATAACTGGGAGTTCAAAGGCACTCCCATCGACAATCGCGCCAGTTACCAGAAGTGGTCTCCGCACCAGTACGCGAAGAATTTCAAAACGCCTACGCTCGTCATTCACGGACAGCTCGATTACCGGCTCGATGTGAGCGAAGGCTTCCAGCTTTTCACCACGCTACAGACGATGGGCGTGCCCTCAAAGATGCTCTACTTCCCCGACGAAGGCCACTGGGTGCTGAAGCCGCAGAATTCTCAGCTCTGGTGGAAGACAGTCAACGACTGGGTCGACCAGTGGATTGGAAAACGGTAACCAGTAGCCGGTATCCAGTATCCAGTATCCGGTACTCAGCTGACCTGTCGCGGGGGGGCGAGACGCCCCGCGACAACCAGCGAGTCGCCGGCACTATATATAGGAACCGAGGCTACCGCGCGATTGCCATCAATCGCCGGTTTTTGCGGGCGCGGGAGCCCCGCCCCACTTAATCAGAGCTTCCCCGAAAGTGAATCGCAATCTACTAGAACTTGATCACATCGATCTCTGCGCTATAAGGAGGAACGCTGCCCCATCCCGGATAAGGCGTCCCGTAGTTGATGGCTGTGGTTACGTCAAACGAAAACGGGTTGTCCACGCTGCCGTTGCGATAGCCCGCTCCAACCATGCCGACGGGTGGAGCAAAAGTACCGTTGGTCCCCGGTGCTCCGCTGGGCGTGACGTCGAGAATCTGGAGCGGCAGGTTATCGCCCCACACCTCAAATTGAGCGGGACCGCCGTTCCCGGGTACGCGCGCCATGTTTCCCGCAAACAAATACATGCCAGGAGTGGTGCTTGTGAGGACATTGATTTTATTGGGCCAAGAGACATCAGTGTAATTGAGGAGATTCAATTCGTAGTCCGTAAGCGGACCCGAACCGGCTGAAGGCGTGCCAAAGTGAACGGCATCGACATAGACGGGCTCGTCGAGACCTCCGCCTAACAGTGTGATCCCTGAGCCCCCGAGGACGTGGATAGGAAACAGGCCACCGACAGCCGCTGAGATGGTTATGGTTTGCGGCCCGATAAAGTCCGTCCAACCGAGCGTCCACACTCCACCTTCTCCGAGCGAGATCGCAACCAGGTAGTCGCCCGTGGCGGCAGGGGTAAGAAGGACGCCGTCAAAACCATTGATCAGCTGGCGGTGGATAGATTCGGTAATTCCGCCTTGAGCCTGAGCACCCGTCGGCCAGAAACCGAAGCCGGTGACGAACAGCTCGTAGGTTCCCGGATACGCGCCATCGGTCTCCATGGTGGGAGCCGTGCCGCCCAGGTTGCGAATCGGATAGCACTCGCTAATCGGGCCCGATCGCGCGGCGAAGGCAAAACTCTGCCGCACACTATTCTCATCTGTCCACCGGAGTATCGCCGAGAGCTCATTCTCAGAACCGGGTTGATCCAGGTACACGCAGACGAGATAACTGCCGGTCGCTCCTGGGGCGGAGATGAATGGTGTGGGTGCGATGAGAGAGGTCTGGTTGAGAAAGTCTTTTCGGATTTCGCTGACGGCAGCGTGCGCGGCGGTTGCGGATAACGCGAACAGTGCGAGTGCAGTAAAAACAATCTTCATGGAAGTGCCTCCCAAAACAGAAGTTATGAAGTCGCGATCTCGGTTTACGAACACGTGTTAGCAATTGCTCAGTTGTTTCTATTGGTTTCAGACGATTTGAGGGCTTCTTTCGTCGCCAGACGAAACGCCCGGTGCGGATCGCGCCGCAGGTGGGCTTGCGGAATTCGCTTCCGGAGGGGAGGAGCGACCGGCGGGCCGCGTTTCCGGCAGTAAGTTGGCCGGCGGAGGTAGGGGTTTTATGTCAGGCAAAGCGGGGCCGGGCCGGACGGCAGGAAGCTCTGGGATCGCCGTTACTATGTTGACCGAAGCAGCGTCGGGCGCGCCGACGGCGGGATAGGAGTTTGTGACGCATGCAGCATCTTGAGGCGATTCCGGACAAGCGCTCGGGGGAGGATCAGGCGCTGACTCGTCTTGCGGTGGTGCTTGTGTCATTTGCTGCGCCACCGCGAACAACACACTCGGCGCATCTGGCTGCGGGGGAGAAACCGAGTTGAAGTACACCGCGCTTCGGGACGGCTGCGGCGCGGTATTTTTCTGAGGCGGCTGCTGTTGTTCCACGGTCAGTGGATCTAGGTTTTCTAATTCAAACTGCGCAACAGATTTGCCAGCCGTTATCACAATGAATGCGTCGCACGGGCCTAGGTTCCCTACCGTTGGTGTAATCGAAGCGAGTCCATCTTGCCCGGTCCCTGCTTGGGTTTGCGAGGTTCCGAGAATGATGGGCGCTCCATCGCTCGGTGGTAGCCCTCCCGGACCCTGTGGGTTCCGTCCGAGCGTAGTCACAAATGTAACGGTCACGCCGGTGACTGGATTGTCGGCGGACGAGCCGTCGGTCACGCGCATCATTAGCGGTTGGAAGGGCTGGCCGTTGGGCACTACCTGGACAGTTCCGCCGACAGGTTCCAGAGTCCATGAAGAAGCCGCAACGACGAGCAAGGAAAAGATCTGGCAGGGATTGTTGGCGGGAGAAACGCACGCGCTCACCTGAACAATGCCGGTAAGGTTCGTGACCTGCGCGGTGATGCTAGCTAGTCCTGAGTTGTTGGTGGTCGCGGCGGCCGAAGAAAGAGAAGCGGCACCCTGAGTGAGCGTGTAATAAACCAGGACATTCGCCAGAGGCGCATTTTGTTGGTTGAGCGCTTCGACCGTCAGCGGCACGGCGAGTGTTGCCCCTTGCGCGATCCATTGTGTCGGCGAGACGGCAGCGAGGCTGAGTGACGATGACGTTCCAACCAGCGAGGTCTGCTGTGTCTGCGCGGGTGAATACGAGGCGGGTGCCAGCTGTGCGGTGATTGTGCCGGAGCCCGTCGCGGTTGGAGTTACAGCGGTTGAAGCTTCGCCCGCGGCATCAGTGAGAACTGCGCAGGAGGACGCTTGGCTGCAGACCGAGAATTCGATGCCGTTCGTTGAGTTCCAGACAAGGGTCGCGCCATTAACCGGCGTGAGACCGTCGGAGGCCGTTGCACGCACTCGAATCAAGTTCGCAGCCGGCGCTCCCACAGGAGTCGAGGACTCGGCGCCCTGCAGAAGAAAGAGCAGATCGGTGGCGGCTGCACCATAAGTAAGTGCGCCGATCATCTGCGAAAACGAACCGGTCACGGGATCGGTCACTTGGATCGTGGCGATGCCATCTTGCGCCGCCGATGGCAACGCCACCTGCATCTGGTTTGCGGATTGGGCGAGCACGGTACCACCGTTGCTGCCGGCACTCACCTGCAGCCCTTGCTGGAATCCGATTCCCTGGAGCGTGGTCACTCCGCCAGTCAAGCTAAGGCGTGCCGGGGTGACGGTATCCGAATAGAGAACGCTGGCCTGGTAGAAATAGTCGGGGCGCCCGTCGCCGCGATAATCGGCCACACCGACGCGGTAGGCTTCGGAACCGTTGAACAGCGCGTCGAGGCGAGTCATGCCAAAGGTCATCGAGTTGAATGCCGATGGGGTTGCGGCAGGCGCGGGATTGCCGCTCTGGTCGCTTAATTGCCAAATACCGATGACCGGAAGCAGCTTCGATTCGGTCGGGTTGCCAGATTCATCGAAAGCCGTCACAGCGATCGACGCAGTGCGATTGGCCTGGGCAGTGAACTCGAAGAAATCGGCAGAGCCATAGCCTGAGATCCACGAACCCCAGCCGCCAGCTTGGGGCAAGGGCGCGGGATTCTGATAGGTTGAGCCGCTGCCGGGATGGGTTTGGGCGATTGCGGTGCCGAGCATCGGGATGTCGCGCTCTGCAGTGACGCCGCTGGCGACGGTGACAACAACTGGGGCAAACGATCCCGATGGTTCGACTTGCGTTGGCGCATACGACCCTACGCCCGTCGACCAGTTGGGATCGAGCGCCTCCACACTGAGCTGGTACTGGGCAGTCGTCTGCCCGGCGGGGATCGTTAGCTCACCAAGGTTGTAAGTTCCTTCGACGGTTGGGTCGCTCGATCCCCAGCGGTTGAAGGGAAGGCCGTTCGCGTCGACGTATCCGGTGATGATGTTGCCGGCGTTGCCAGCAAACGAGTATCCAGAGACGGACGTCACTACGTATTGGCGGGAGGGCTGGGTGCCGACCATCAGACGAGCCACAACGTTTACTCCTTGCATCATCTGTGCAGCATTTCCAGAGCCGTCGGTGAAATACACATTGCCCCAGATTCCTCCCGTGGGCTGCGGATTGCCTCCGGACGCTGGATAGAGCGCCGCGAGCGCTGTAGCGTCGTCGAGCTTGGGCATGGCGGCGTTGATTCCGTCGGCACCTCCATAACAGATGGTGATGGGCACGCAGCTGATCGGGTCGGCAAAGTGCATGACCGGGAAGCCCTGAAAATCGGCCTGTGAGGGAGGTGGAGTGTTGGTCAGGACATTGATATTCGCCTGCGACCACCCCAATCCGAAGATGCGCGCCAGCACACGCACCAGTCGGTATTGCACGTCGGGCAACTGAGCGCTGCTGGAAGCGCAGACTCCGTTAACTACGGCGAGGGCATGGACGATGTTGCCGCTGGCGGAGAAATTGTCGGGTCCGCCGAAGACGGCATTGGTGAAACAATCTTCGATACTGCCCGCGCCTTCGCCGAGCAGCGCATCGGTGACGGTGCCGTCGTAGTCGTAGACGATTCCGAGCGGCGTGTCGGCCGCGGAAGGTGTGATGTCGGCGGGTGCGGTAATCACGCCGTCGGCCACCTCGATATTGCTGCCGGTTACGTCCTCTGCAAGATGGCCGGCCTGCGATACGGTGAGGCCGACGCCGGCTGCGGTGGTCCAGGGAGTAATTGCTGCGGCGACGAAAGCATCCGCTTGCGCATTGGTGAGGATCGGACTGAGATCACCCTGATCGGTGTAATACTGCACCGTCGCGCTCGACCATAACAAGGGCTGGCCTTCGACTCCGGGGTCATAGCCGGAACCGGCGATGAAAGCTGGACCTCCAGCGTGGAGAGTGGCGGATGTAAGAATGACGATCAACGCGACGATAAGAATGCGGGTTCGCATGGCTTACTCCCCTCGCGCGGAGCGGATCGCGCGCTCCAGTTCGTCTACAGTCACGTGCCCTCGTGACGTGCGGCCGGCCGCATCCAGCTGGACCTGGCCTTGCAACCCGCCGATTGGGCTGGTCAAACCCAGACGACTGGGCGGATATAAGAAGAGGAGGACGCGATCGCCTCGGCGCATCGGCGGATAAAACGACTGTGCGCCTATCCATTCGTGGATGGTGAGAATCTGGCCGGGCTCAACTCCGGCAATCGCACGGTCTACGCGAAAGCGCAGGGCGATGGAGGGGACAGCATGATCGATTCGCACGCTCCATGCGGGAACGGTCTGCGCAGCGATGGTCCGTCTCGGTGTGTTCTGCGCCGGGCAGCTCAGAACGGTGGCGGCAAACACCATCCCCGCCCGCTGCGAGAGCTGCCTCCATTGCGGGCCCAAGGCGCGCTCTGCCTCCGACTGGTCCGATTCACAAAAAGCCGCCGTGCTCAACACGCCAATTACGGCAAGAATGAAGGCAACAAGAAACACAAGTCGCCTGATGCGCATCGCAAATCTCTTTCCGGAGGGGACGGAACCGTGACGGGGTTCCTGGGAGTGAGCCGAGAATAGCGCTTCCGAAATTACGCCGCTATGCGCTTGGTCACGTAAGAATTGTGATGAATCGGCATGGCATTTCGGGAAGTTCGCACGGAGATCAAGAAGTCAGCGAATGGCGAGCTCTAGATTTCATCTGGTTGTCGCAAAAAGCGACGCGCCATCAGTTATTCTTCATCTGGCAGTCTTGTTGGTAAGAAGTTTCCACTCTCCACCAACTCAAGTAAGTTTTTCGGCAACATCACGAGGCACTTTTTTAGAATGGCAACCGCACAAATCGAGGCCTCTCCGTCTTCCTCCAATAAAAGGTTGATCCTCGCCGGCCAGCTCGCCTTCCTGCCTACTGGAGTTTTGACCACTCTTCTGGGCCCCATGCTGCCGCTGCTCATCACGCGCTGGGCGCTCACCGACACACAAGCGGGCAATCTGTTTCTGGTGCAGTTCCTGGCTTCGGTTGCGGGCGTGCAGTTGTCGGGAGTTCTGCTCAGGCGAGCCGGATATCGTCCCGCGTTCATGTCGGGGTTGCTGTTGATGTCCGCGGGATCGGCCATGCTTCTGATGGGGTCGGTGTGGCTCGGGATGGCCTCGGTTGCTACTTATGGCCTTGGGCTTGGATTGATCATTCCGACCGATAACCTGCTGATTGCGGAAATCAGCACCGACGCGCGCACCAGCGCCGTGAACCTGCTCAATTTTTTCTGGGGAACGGGCGCGGTGTTTTGCTCGCTGATGGTGGCCTGGGCAGCCGCGCACAAAATGCTGCCGGTTTTTCTTGGCGGCGTTGCATTATTCCCGCTATTGCTGGCACTGACGATGTGGACGTTGCCGTTCCCGCCCGCGTCTACTGCGTCCGATCATCGCCCGCGCTGGCGCGAACTGGCACGCAATCCGACAGTCTGGCTTTTCGCGGCTGTCTTCTTTTTTTATCCCGGAGCGGAAACCGCGGTCGGCGGCTGGATCGGGTCTTACGTAGCGCGGCTGGGCCCGCAGGAAGTGAAATGGGCGCCGCTGATGCCGGCTTTCTTCTGGACAGCATTGACCGCCGGTCGCGCTTTTGGTGCGGCATTTCTCTCCGACCACTGGGAGCGGCGTGTTTTGCGTGTCGGGTTCGTCACAGCCGCGGCGGGCATCGCTTTGATGCTGGTCTCCTCTTCCCTGCCGGGAGTGATTGCCGGCGCTTTGATTACCGGGCTGAGTTATGCAACGTTATATCCCATCACGGTGGCGCGGCTTTCACACCGATTTGGCGTTGCCGCACGCAGTATCGGTGCACTCATGTTTTCTCTGGCATCGGTAGGCCCGGCCGTTATCCCGTGGACAGTAGGCGTCGTGTCACAGACGACCGGAAGCCTGCGCGCAGGATTGTTACTGCCATTAGGCGCAACCGTGTTCCTGCTTCTCATCCATCTTCGCGAGTGGTAGCAGTTCCTAGTGCTTCGGGCCTTCGCCAACTGAATCGAGCTTCGCTATCAGTTCAGGAGGAATCCTGAGACTCGCAGCCTGAAGATTCTCGCGAAGATGCGCCATCGAAGATGTCCCCGGGATGACGAGGATATTCGGCGACCGCTGCAGAAGCCACGCTAGCGCAACCTGCATGGGCGTGGCACCGAGCCGCGCGGCGACATTCGACAAGGTACCCGACTGGAGTGGATTGAACCCGCCGAGTGGAAAGAACGGCACGTAAGCAATGCCATCTCGAGCAAGATCTGCGATGAGTGCATCATCGCTTCGATGCGCGAGGTTGTAGTAGTTCTGTACGCAGACCACCGGAGCGATCCGACGAGCTTCCGCGATCTGCGTCGGCGTAACGTTGCTCAAGCCGATATGACGCACCAAACCCTTTTGCTGGAGCTCGGCCATGGCCGTCATGGGCGCCTCAATCGATCCCTCGGCAGGTTCTTCAATGCTATACATGCTGCGCAGGTTGACCACATCCAGCACGTCCAATCCCAAGTTACGCAGGTTGTCGTGAACCGCCGCAGTCAGCTCTTCGCGTGAGAAAGCCGGAATCCACGATCCGTCCTCACCGCGCCGGGCGCTGACCTTGGTGACGATCACTAGGTCGTCGGGATAGGGATGCAGCGCCTCTTTTATGATCTGGTTGGTGACATGGGGACCATAATAGTCCGACGTATCGATGTGGTTTACGCCGCTCGCGACAGCCTCCCGCAAAACAGCGATCGCTTCATCGACATCTCGCGGAGGTCCCCATACCAACTTGTTGCCATCCCGGCCTGCGAGTTGCATCGCGCCGTAGCCCATGCGGTTTACGGTCATGGATGTGCCGGGCAGCGTGAAGCTGCCAGCCAGATCAGTCTTCTCAATCATTCCGTTCCTCATCATTCCGGTTCTCCTGAAACTGATCGTGATTTTCGGCGAGAAAAGCTAGAACGACTCCCCAACCAATTCCTCGCTCTTCTTCCACAGCGCTTCAGCGTTGTTTGGATCGAGCGCATATCCGCGGACGCCGTCGCCTGAGATGGGCACATCGTCGGAAACGATTTGGCCGACGTGGCAGTTTTCGCAGTATCGCGCGCCGATCTCATCCGCCGGAGCGACGATGGCCGTCCATACCGATGTTGCCGCTCCTTGAGGAACGGTCTTCCACTCCATAGGGCCTTTTCCTTCGGCGGCACGCTGCTGATTGACCTGCTCGACCAATTTCTCAAGCAGGGCGTGGTCCATATAACGACCGAGTTCTGTTTGGATCACTCCCGGATGCACGGCCGCAGCGCGCACGCCGCGATCTCTATGCCGTTTGTCGAAGGCAACCGCGAAGAGGATATTAGCTGTTTTCGACCGTCCGTAGGCCACGAAGGGTTCGTACGGCGTGTGTTCGAAATTTGGATCGGCAAGGTCGACGTTTGAGAAGCGATGGCCGGCGGAGGAGACATTGACCAGCCGCCCGCCGTCGCGGATCAGCGAGGCGATGCGGTTAACCAAAACAAAGTGCCCCAGGTGATTTGTTCCAAATTGTCTTTCGAAACCGTCCGCCGTTTTGCTGAACGGCGTAGCCATTACTCCCGCATTGGCGATGACCACGTCGAACGCGTCTCCCTTTGCCAGCAACCGGTCGGCACAGACGCGCACGCTTTTCAGGTTGGCAAGATCGAGTTCAACCAATTGGAAGCTGCCGCCATTGGCCGCAGCCTCGTTTCGCACATGGTTGGTGGCAGCGTTGGCCTTGCTTAATTCTCGTGCCGCACCTACAACGTTAGCGCCGTGTGCGGCCAGCGTCCGCGCCGTTTCTACTCCCAAGCCGGCCGAAACGCCGGTTACGAGAATCCGTTTGCCTTTCAGATTCACGCCCGACAAAACGTCGTCTGTTGTTGAGGTCGCTCCAAAAACTTCCACCATCGTGTTCTCCTTTAACGTATGAGCAATATATGAGCCTGTTTGAGTTTGGATGTTGCCGGTCACGAACTCGGCCCTATGCGCGCAGAAACGCGGGCTTCAACACTTCCTCGCACCACTGCCGAAAAGTTGTTGGAGTCGTGTTCTCCGCCGTCCGAGGTTCAGACTTATCGAGCCCGTTATCTTTGGCACCATACATGTCCACCAGACCCTGCGCGAACTCAGCACTCGCTCCAAACTTCATGAGTTGCGCCTTATAGGCTTCGCCCGGAACAGACTGGTACCGGATTGGTCTTCCCAGCACGTCGCTCACAATGGCCGCCATGTCGTCAGGGGATAGATCCTCGGGTCCAAGTACCGCAACTCCGCCTTGGCCTGTCCATGATCGGTCGCGGAGGAGCCGGGCGCCGGTGGATGCGATGTCCCGCGTTGCTACCTGGGGATTCTTGACGTCTGGCCGGCTTGGCGAGACGAAGATGCCCTGATGTTTGAGCGAGTCGATTTGTCTCAGCATGTTCTCCATAAAACCCGGGCACCACAGAGCTCGGAAATCGACGCCTGTGCTTTCGATCTCTTCATCCTTCGCAAAAGAAGCGGTAACCGGTCCCGCCTTCACGCTGGCTCGACGTCCGATGCCGGAAACTGAGACAACGCGTTTCACGCCCAGACTCTTGATCGCGCGACAAACCGGACGCGTGAACTGCAGGTAGTATTCCCGGGTATCGTTCGTTCTAAAGGATGGGGGCACCACCAGAAACAGGCTTTCCGCACCGTCAAGGGCGCGCAGCAAGACGTCTTCGTCGTCGCTTGAACCCTTTACGATGTTCACTTTGGCCCGTACGTCTGGTGCAATCTTATCGGGGTTGCGGGCTATGACGCGCACAGTCTCATTCGCGGCCAGAAGATTTTGAACCAGCTGCGATCCGATGTCTCCTGTGGGAGTGGTGACTACGATCATATTTTCTCCTTCGAATCGTTCAGGCTCGTGTTGCTGAGGCCTGGAAATAATTCATGGCGTTGAGATCTGCAATCAGGCCGGGGCCCGTCGGCCGCCATCCCAACCGCTGCTGCGTAAGCGCGCTGGACGCTGCGTTGTCGGCACCCGCGAGCATCGCGAGCCAACCAAAGTGCTCGGCTGCCTCGCCCGGAGATTTGGAGACGACCGGCACCTTCAGCCCCCGGCCGATTGTCTCCGCGATCTCTCGGAGCGGCACGCCCTCTTCCGCGACCGCGTTATAGCGGCTTGCCCCAGCTCCTTTTTCGGTCGACTTCTCAAGCGCCAGCCTGTAGAGACGTGCGGCATCGAGTACGTGCACAGCGGGCCAGCGGTTGAGCCCGTCGCCCACATACGCCGAGACATCCTTTTCCCGAGCCACAGCGATTAGATAAGTGACAAGGCCTTGCTTGACTGGGTCGTGCACCTGCGGAAGCCGCATCACCGAAACGCGCACACCCTTCGCCGCGAATGACACCCCCGCCTCTTCCGACACTCGAGGCATTGGAGAATTGAGCGCATCTTCCTCGGTCGAGAGGCGACCCGGCGTGAAGACGCCCCCAGTCCCGGAGGTCACGATTAACGGTCGATCAGAACCGGCGAGCGCCGAGCCGAGAGCCTCGATGGCCAGCCTGTCAATTTCGCAGTTTTCCTGAAATTTCGAGAAGTCATGGTCGAAGGCCAAATGAATCACGCCGTCCGATTTGGCCGCTCCCTGGCGCAAACTATCCAGATCTTCGAGCGAACCGCGATGTACGTCGGCGCCAGCGGCGGTCAGCCACTTGGCGCCCGCGTCTGAACGCGTGAGGCCGAGCACCTTGTGTCCTGCGTCAATCAGCTCTCGAACAACCGCCGTGCCGATAAAGCCTGTAGCACCGGTAACGAATACACGCATATTCTTATCTCCTAAGCAATTTGTGGTACAGCCGATAAGGAGGACGACATGGACAAATCGCCCACTCGACTTGCGAGCCGAGTCGAAGCCTTCGCAGTGATCAATCGCCATTCTCGGGTTGATGCGGGCAGAGCATCGATCTCCCTCAACTCCTGCAGCCAGTCTGCTGCCGAGAGCTCCGCTTGCTCTGCTCCGAATAATTGGGTGACGGCGTTGAAGAAAGCCGACAACTCTCGCTCTGCCATTGTCAGGAGGTCGGCGCAATGATTGGAATTGTTCGATGATTTATAACGAGCTAGATTCATATTTCTCACCTCTTGAAGCGGAGACCCAAAAAGCAACTATTGACATCCCGTTGGGTTCTGATAAAACGGAGAGTGTCTCCGAATCTCTAGAATAAGATAACCGGAGACAGCCTCCGGTTGCAAATATTTCTGCGATGCTCAAAAAATGCTCAATATTGGTCTGCCGAAAACCGCGCACCGACGCGCAGCAGAACCGCGAGCGCATTCTGGAGGTGGCGAAGGAGGCGTTTACCCGGTCCGGCGCTAACGCCAGCCTCGACGACATTGCCAAAGAAGCCGGCGTTGGGCCCGGAACCTTGTATCGCCACTTTCCTACGCGAGATGCATTGATCGAAGCGGTCTATCGCACAGAGGTCGAAAAACTGGCCGCAGCCGAGAAAAAATTCTCCGCAAGTCTTCCTCCCATTGAGGCCTTGCGAGCATGGATGTTACTGTTCGTGGATTACATCGCGGCGAAGCAGATCATCGCCCCTGTATTGAATGCATACGTCGGAGGCCCATCGAAGCTATATGAGGGTTCGCGCGTTCATATCCAGGGAGCCATTGATGCGTTGGTGAAGCGCGCCATCAAGAGCGGTGACATTCGTAGAGATCTGGAGCCATTCGATCTGCTTCGCGCACTGATCGGCGTCTCCCACGTCGCGTCCGCTCCTGACTGGCAGCAAAGCGCCCGCAGGCTGGTGGATATCCTCATTACGGGTTCGCGGCCAGTCAAATAGACGCCGAAAGCGCAAATCCAGCCGGCGCTACCAGGAGAGCCACTGCCTTCCTCCTATTTTTTTTCATCACATTTTTCTCGTACGCTCATCACAGACTTGTACCACAATTGCTGCGAAGATACCTCGACCGTGCACCATCCAGAACTGCGCCAGTCTCCAGAGATGAAGCCCATTTCCGGCCGCAAACTTTTCACCGGCTCTTTGACAAAATAAAATATGGACCAAATATGGACAAAATAGCCCGGTAGGCACCCTCTCAAGTCCACGCCAAACAGCAAAATTAAGCGCTAAGTCCCATTCTTTGAATACTTTGCCTTTAACTGCCTTACTATCAATACTTTAACTCATTTTAAGTGGGGGGGGCCCCCCCACACATTTCTGAATTCTTACCCGCCGATTGGCCCACCAGGCAATCTCACTTACGACCGCGACGCCTTCACCCGCTTCGCTCTTTCCAGCCGCAGCGGCGCGGTTGAAGCCAGTTCCACGCGGTTGCGCCCTCGTTGCTTGGCGCGATAAAGCGCCTGATCCGCCGCGTTGATCACCTGCTCCGGCTGCCGGTAGCGTGTGCTGGGCTCGCCAACTCCTATGCTCACCGTCACCGACAAACCATCGGGCGGCTGTCTGAGGACCGAATTCGAAGCGGTCTTCTTTTTTGCCGGCTTTCTGCGATCCGACTCGCCGGCCACGCGGCGGTCGCTGGTCTTCTCGGCGCTTCTTATGGCTCTTCGATCCGCACCGCGCACGCGAAATGACGACTCCTCGATGACCTTGCGCAGCGTCTCCAAATGCTCGAACGCGTCTTTGGCGGAGGTTCCGCGGAATATCACGGCAAACTCTTCTCCGCCACAGCGGAATGCCTGCCCGCCGCCGTCCACTTTTGCGATTCGAGCCGCAACCATGCACAAAACCTGATCGCCGACGTCGTGCCCGTAGGTGTCGTTGAATTTCTTGAAGTGGTCGATATCGACGATGGCAATCGAATATTGCTGATCGAGAGAAAGCAGTGCCTCATTGAACGCGCGCCGCCCGCGAATGCCCGTAAGTTCGTCGTGGTAGGCAAGAACATACGAGGTCTCAATCAGTGACGCCGCGAGGATCAGAGCAGCAGTGGCGACGTAGGCATCGGAGCCTTTCCCGATTGGCGCGACTTGCAGCCACAAGAAGACGGCCGTGGCCGACCAGACAAATCCGGGCTCGATCGGTTTGTGGGTCTGCAAATAACGCCGAATAAACAATCCCACCGCAGTCACCAGGCCGGCCATCGCCCAGATGGGAACGCCAGACAAACTAGGCGGATGCCGCGTTGCAACTACGCTGTTCTCCGGACGGCAGAGAACCGCCACCACCACGGACTCGATAAATAGCAGGCCGAAACGAGGCGCGATGCCATCGATGACAAACCCGCGCTCGCGCATGGCGGCGAACACAATGAAATTGAGCGCGATCAGAAGCGCAGCCAATGTGACGGCCATGTGGCCCGGCCCGCTGTGAGCGTGCCCGGCGGAAAAGAAATCGACGGCGCGATGGGCCAGCAAAAGCGTCAGCAGGGAAAAGAGAATGCGGCTGGAATTGAAGCGCCAGGCCAGAAACAATCCGGCGGCAAACGCGGCCGCATAATAAAAGGAGAGCGAAGACGCGACCTGGGGAAAAAATGGACTGTTAACCAGCGCCACCGCAAGCGCCAGCAACACACCGCCAGGCACCACCCACGATCTCCACGCCTTCCCGTTCACGGTCGCCCTCGATGGAATAAAAACTCTAGCGGACTGGCTGCGTGGAAGCGCTCACGCGGCCCCGGAAGTCCCGTCCCGAGCACACTTTCCAGCATACGGCACTGCTGGCTGCGGCGTGGTTATGCTTCCGGCACCGGTAAGTTCGCCGCATTCCTTTCCTCATTGTGCGCACATGGTAGTCTTCCCTGTTGATGCACGCCCAATCCCATCCCAAACGCGGCCCAGCGCTGCGCATCGCCATCGACACCGGCGGAACCTTCACCGATTGCGTATGGATGGAAGGCGGCGTTCTTAAGACGCTCAAAGTATTCTCCACGCCAGACGATCCCTCACGCGCCATCGCTGAGGCGCTTACCAAGATCGGTGCGCAAACCGGCATTACGTTGCTGCACGGAACAACCGTCGGCACCAACGCGCTGCTGCAACGAAAAGGCGCGCGCGCGGCGCTCGTCACCACCGCCGGATTTGAAGACGTCATCGAAATTGGCCGCCAGGCCCGCCCGCGTCTCTACGATTTCTTTTTCGACCGGATTCCGCCGCTTGTCGAGCGCGACATGCGCTTCGGCGTCAACGAGCGGATCGATGCCGAAGGCGGTGTGCTGGAACGTCCGTCGGACGCGGAGTTAGCGCGACTGCGCGAAACGGTATTGCGCGCGCGGCCCGAAGCGATTGCGATCTCGCTGCTCTTCTCCTTCGCCAACTCTGAGAACGAAACGCGCGTTGGCGCCGCACTCGCCGGGCTTGGCGTGCCGCTTTCCGTGTCGCACAAAATTCTGCCCGAGTTCCGCGAATACGAACGCACCAGCACGGTGGTTGTGAACGCCTACCTCCAGCCGCTGATGCAGAGCTACATGGAGAATCTAGCCGCGCGCGTCGAACAGCTGGGCAAGGTAGCTACACCCCGCGCGCGGCAAAAAGCGCCACAAAGATCATCCCACTCGCGAATCTTCGTCATGCAATCGAGCGGCGGGATCACGGCTCTGGAATCGGCTGCGCGCGAGCCTGTGCGCACCGTGCTCTCGGGGCCAGCAGGAGGACTGGTCGGCGCCGCGGCAGCCGCCGCGCAAAGCGGCTACGCGAAAATTCTCTCCTTCGACATGGGAGGCACATCGACCGATGTCGCCGCCATGCAAGGCCAAATTAGCGCGGGCTCGCAGTCTGAGGTGGCCGGGCTCCCTGTCGGCATTCCCATGCTTGAAATTCACACCGTCGGCGCGGGAGGCGGATCGCTCGCGCGCTTCGATGCCGGCGGACTGTTACGCGTAGGCCCGGAATCCGCCGGCGCTGATCCCGGTCCGATTTGTTATGGCCGTGGAACGCAGCCCACTGTCACCGACGCCAATCTTCTGCTCGGGCGGCTCCGCCCGGATCGCTTCCTCGGTGGCGAGTTCACGCTTGACGTCGAAAGAGCCCGCCGAGTCACGACCGAATGGCTTAAGAAGGAAAACTCGTCTCTGAGTCTTCAGCAGTTCGCGCACGGCGTGGTGCGGGTGGTGAATGCCAACATGGAGCGGGCATTGCGCGTCGTCTCCATTGAGCGCGGCTACGATCCACGCGAATTCGCGCTGGTCGCCTTCGGCGGTGCGGGAGGACTGCATGCGTGCGAACTGGCGGAAGCGCTGTCGATTCCCACTGTGATTATTCCCGCTCGGCCGGGCGCGCTCTCGGCGTTAGGAATCCTGGTCAGCGATGTGGTCAAAGACTTCTCGCGCACGCTGCTTTGGCGAGTGGGAGTGCGGGTGAAAGACGGCCTGCCCCAAACTGAGCTGCAGAAAGAGTTTCGCAAACTCGAAGCCGCGGCAAAAAAGTCATTTACCGAGGAGCGCTGGCAATCGCAGCTGTCGCGGAAACAGGGAGCGATCCATTACGAAAAGAGTCTCGATCTGCGCTATGGCGGGCAAGGCTACGAACTCAACGTGCCCGCGAGCGCAGACGCAGTAGAGCGTTTTCACGATGAGCATCAGCGACGTTACGGCTATCACCACCCGGGCCGGGAAATCGAACTCGTCACCTTGCGTCTGAGAGCAAAATTGCGAACACCAAGTCTGCGTGGCGCGGACACTCCTGTCCGCGCAGCGCGCCAGCGCCCCGTTGTGCGCAGCTCGGGCATAAGAATTAAGCCGGTAGAACGGGCAAGCGTCGTCTTCGAAAAGTCAGAAGCCACGCCCATCTTCGAACGCAGTAATCTCCCCCCTAACCACGTAATGAGAGGACCGGCCATAATCAACGAGTACAGCGCGACGACGGTCATTCCACCAGGAAAGAAGTTTTGGGTGGATTCCTGTGAAAACCTGATCATCGAACTGAGGGTAGCCGGATAAGGTAGGGATGTTTCGACTGTGGTCGAGTTTCGCCAGCGAATCGTTGCTCTTCGTCTGATGGCTACTCTTCGTCGGTATCTTTCCGCTGCTCAATCTCCATGTCTTTGAATTCGCTGGATTCGAACACTTCGCCGCAGTCCTTGCACTCTACGTATTCGATATCCTCGTCACGAGAGACGATCTGTACCTGAGGGTGCTTGCAAAGTTCGCGGCCTGATTTTCTGCTTGAGGGGCTGCGAGGACGGGATCGGCATCATTTGCATCGCGAAGTATTCGGCTTGTTGAAGGGTTTGGTCGTCAATTTGTCGAAATTGGCCGTATTCTGAGATGGGTCGGCACCATCTGTCAAGACCCGAAAGTAAGACTTCCTTCGATCACGTTTTCAGACAAGTGCCTACTCGCTGGGCCACCGACATGTCCCACCACAAATCCTTGGGAGTCTTGACCTATAAACCGTTAGCTGGCTAAAACTTACCGCTTGCCTGCTATTTTTATCCGTTGGCTGCTCACCCTTGCCAGCGAGCTGCCGATAGAGCTAGAATAAAAGGCGACCTAAAGAGTCGTAGTTTTATCCGACTTTATTGATCGCCATTTGAAATGGCATGCTCTAAATGCTAAAGCTGACCAAGAAAGCCGACTACGGACTGATGGCCATGAAGCATCTGGCCGAACATGCCGCCGACGGCTCCTGTAGCGCCAAGGATGTTGCCGAAGCGTACGGCATACCGCAGGAAGCGCTGGCCAAGATCTTGCAGCGCCTGGCCAAGGCGGGGTTGCTGACTTCGCAGCATGGCATTAAGGGCGGGTATATGCTGGCGCGAGACGCAAAGACGATTTCCGCATTCGAGGTCATCAAAGCGATTGACGGGCCGCTGTTCATCACGTCGTGCGTAACGGTGCGCGGCGAATGCGGCCAAAGCGACCGCTGCACCATTCGCGAGCCGCTGCGCAAGGTGAACGAAAGCATCGAGCAAGTGCTGAAGAACATCAAGATTTCGCAAATGAGAGAAGAGCCGGAAACCATCGAAGTAAAGAGGCCGGCAATTGGCAAACCAGCAGACTTGGTGACGATTTCGTAGCTCGATTTTGTGTGGCGCTGCGCTCTAGTGCTGCGATTGCTCGATCATCCTGAATCGGGGCTTTAGCCCCTGAGGGACTGTACGGAAGGAGAAATGTACTCATGAGTACGGATGTGAAAACGGCGACCCCCACGAACGGCCATCACGCAACACCCGATGGCATCAAGCTGCCCATTTATATGGATAATCACGCGACCACGCCGATGGATCCGCGAGTTCTGGAAGAGATGCTTCCTTATTTCATGGAGAAGTTCGGCAACGCGGCCAGCCGCAATCATCCGTTCGGATGGGCTGCCGAAGAAGCTGTCGAACTCTCGCGCGAGCGCATCGCCAAGCTAATCGGCGCGACGGCGAAAGAAATCATCTTTACCTCGGGAGCCACCGAAAGCGACAACCTGGCGATCAAGGGCGTTGCCGAGATGTACCGCGAAAAGGGCAACCACATTATCACGGCAGTCACCGAGCACAAAGCCGTGCTCGATACCTGCAAGCACCTTGAAAAGCTTGGCTTCCGCGTCACCTATATGCCGGTGCAGAAAGACGGCTTGGTCGATCTCGACGACCTGAAGCGCGCGATGGACGACAAGACGATCCTGGTCACGATCATGGCCGCCAATAATGAGATCGGCGTGCTGCAACCGGTGGCCGAAATTGGCAAGCTGTGCCACGAGCGTGGCGTGGTGTTCCACACCGACGCTGTACAGGCGATCGGCAAGGTTCCCGTCGACGTGAACAAAATGAACATCGATGTCGCCTCGATCACCGGGCATAAGCTCTATGGTCCCAAAGGCGCGGGCGCGCTCTATGTGCGGCGCAAGAATCCGCGTGTGCAATTGGTGGCGCAGATCGATGGCGGCGGCCACGAGCGCGGCATGCGTTCGGGCACTCTCAACGTTCCGGGCATAGTGGGTCTCGGCAAAGCCTGCGCAATCGCAATGGAAGAAATGCCGCAGGAATCCTGCAAGCTTGCCGGCCTGCGCAATCGCCTGAAAGACAGCATCATGAACCGGCTGGACGAGACTTACATCAATGGTTCGGTCGAGCATCGTCTGCCAGGCAACCTGAATATCAGCTTCGCATACGTCGAAGGCGAGTCACTATTGATGGGCATCAACGATATCGCAGTTTAGAGCGGATCGGCATGCACCTCTGCGACGCTGGAGCCATCTTATGTATTGAAGGCTTTGGGCACGGGCGACGATCTGGCGCATAGCTCCATTCGCTTCGGCATTGGGCGATTCAATACCCAGGCGGAAGTGGATTACGTCGCCGACCGAGTGGTCGAGACCGTGCAACGTCTGCGTGAACTTTCGCCGCTCTACGAGATGGCGAAAGAAGGCGTGGATTTGAAGAGTGTGAAATGGGCCGCGGAGGCGCACTAAGAGTAGCGGGCGATTTTGTGTTGCTTGTAGCCCGAGGCTCGAAGCTTTGCTTAAGGATGTGGGGACTTTAACACTGCGGTAAAGCCGCAGCAGTGAAGAATGTGAGGAGTAAAAAATGGCATACAGCGATAAGGTAATCGACCACTACAACAATCCGCGCAACGTGGGTTCCATGGACAAGAAGGACAGTGATGTGGGTACTGGCCTGGTCGGAGCTCCCGAATGCGGCGACGTCATGAAACTGCAAATCAAAGTCAACCCTGAAACCAACGTGATTGAAGACGCCAAATTCAAAACTTTCGGCTGCGGCTCGGCAATCGCATCGTCGTCGCTCGCTACCGAGTGGGTGAAGGGCAAGACGATTGACGAAGCGCTAACGATCAAGAACACTGAGATTGTGAAAGAACTGGCTTTGCCGCCAGTGAAGATTCACTGCTCCGTGCTGGCTGAAGACGCGATCCGGGCCGCCATCGGCGACTGGAAAAAGAAACAGGAATCGTCGAAGCCGGTTGAAGTGCACGCGCGGTAAGATCGCTACGGGTTTTCGAGCCGCGAGTCACGAGCAATCAGAATCGTTCGAATCAGGTTGCTCGAAGCTCGCGACTCAAGGCTCGAAGCTGAACGCATGGAAGACACACTAAAAACCGTTGCTCCACCGGCAGCGCCCGCGGCTCCGGCCAAAGGCATTCAGGTCACCGAAAAAGCGATCGCCAAAATTCGCTCGGCTATGGAGAAGGAAGGCATTTCTCCCGAGCAGGGCGGCTTGCGGTTGGGCGTGCAAGGCGGCGGATGTTCGGGCCTGAGCTACAACATCCGCTTCGATACCCAGCCGCGCGAGCGCGACCGCATATTCGAGTTCGGGGACGTGCGCGTGTTTGTCGATCCAAAATCGTTTATCTATCTGCACGGGATGATTCTCGATTATCAGGAAACGCTGATGCAGCAAGGCTTCGTGTTCGTGAATCCGAACTCAACAAAGTCGTGTGGCTGCGGCACCTCGTTCTCGGCATAGTTCTTGGCATAGATAGCTCCGAGTCACGAGCCCCGAGCGAGCCAATACCTCGCCCACTACACGGCTCACGCCCAGGTGGTTGCTCGAAGCTCGCGGCCAAAAGCTCGTAGCTGGTTTTTTATGGCAACGTCAGAATCTAAATCGTCGTTGATCATGCCCGGTAACGCCACGGACAAATGCTGGTCATGCGGCACCATGCGCGCCGAGCATTTCTGTAGCGCATGCGGCAAAGTACAGCCCGCTGCGCCCGTCGACTACTTCACGTTCTTCGACTTTCCGCGCAAGCTCAACCTTGACACTGCCGTCCTCGAGAAAGAGTTTTACGCGCTCAGCCGGCGACTGCATCCCGATGTGTTTGCGCAAGCGCAGCAACAGGAGCGGGCGTGGAGCCTGGAGCAAAGTTCCATGCTGAATGACGCCTACCGCACGCTCAAAGATCCCATCAAGCGGACAGAATATCTGCTTCGGCTTGAGGGCGTGGAACTGGAAGAGCAATCCAAACAAGCCACCGAAAAAGCGCGCGCCACCGGAGAATTGAAAAAGCAAGTCGTTCCTCCCGATCTTCTGGAAGAAGTTTTCGAGCTGAATATGCATCTGGAAGAGATCCGCATGCAAAAGAAAGCCGGAGAGGACGACCCGGCGCTGCTTGAAGAAATCGGGAAAGCAAAACTCTCACTGGAAGAAAAATATGACGTTCTGTTCAACGAACTCAAACATGAGTGGAACAAGTGGGACAAGGCCGTCGACAGCGGGACCGAAGAAGAGCGCCAGAAGATTCTTGAGCAGATGCTCGATGTGCTGAACCGCAGAAATTACATACGAAATCTGGTGCGGGACGTGAATGAAGCGCTGGAGAACTAAGTCAAAAGTCAGAAGTAAGATTGCAGAAGTAAAACCTCCGCTCAATTGAGCTTTGACTTCTTCAATTTGACCTCTGCCTTCTGCATTTGAACGCAATGACTACTGACCACATTGTTGGCATCGATCTTGGCACCACGAACTCGCTCGTGGCCTACATGCAAGGGGATTCGCCTGCCGTTATCCCGGGAGAAGACGGGCTTAATCTTGTGCCATCGGTCGTGGCACTCGACGGAAACAACCAAGTGATCGTCGGCAACCCGGCTCGCAGGTACCTGATCGAAACATCGGATCGCGCCGTCTATTCCATCAAACGCCTCATGGGGCGCGGCATTGAAGACATTCGCGAAGAGGTCAAGATGTTCCCCTTCCGCTTAGCCGACGACCTGCAGCCGGGAGAAGTGCTGCGCATCAGGATCGGCGAGAGGAGTTATACGCCGCCGGAAATCTCGGCCTTAATCCTTCGCCAGCTCAAGCGCAACGCCGAGCGCTTTTTCGGCGGGCCGGTCACGAAGGCCGTCATCACAGTTCCCGCATATTTCAACGACGCGCAGCGGCAAGCGACCAAAGACGCAGGCCGAATTGCCGGACTTGACGTGCTCCGTCTGGTGAACGAACCCACCGCGGCATCGCTGGCCTACGGTCTCGACAAACGTAAGCACGGAATTGTCGCCGTCTACGATCTAGGCGGCGGCACTTTCGATATTTCGATTCTCAAGCTCCACGACGGCATTTTCGAAGTCATTGCCACCAACGGCGATACACACTTGGGTGGTGACGACATCGACAATCTGCTGATCGCTATCGCGCTCGACGATATTCAAGGCGACCTGAAACTCGACCTGCGCCGCAATGGCGAAGCTGTACAGCAAATCCGCAAGGCTGTTATCGAGGCCAAGATTGCGCTCTCCTCGCAGCCTAGCGTCAAGCTCGACGTGGAACTTCCGGGCGGCAAACACTATCAGCGCGAAATCACGCGCGAAATGTTCGAGCAGCTGATCCAGCCGGTAATTGACCGCACGGTTGGCCCAACCAAGCAAGCGCTGAAAGACGCAGGCCTCAAACCGGCGCAGATTGACGAGGTTGTTCTGGTCGGCGGATCGACGCGCATCCCTAAAGTCCGCCAACTGGTACAAGATCTCTTCGGCCGCACGCCGCACACCGATTTGAATCCCGACGAAGTGGTCGCTCTCGGCGCGGCCGTGCAGGCAAACATTCTCGGCGGCGGCTCGCCCGCCACAAAAGAGATGCTGCTGCTCGACGTGACGCCGCTCTCGCTCGGCATCGAAGTCGCGGGAGGCGTCACCGACAAAATCATCCTTCGCAATTCGACGATCCCGGCCTCGGCGACGCAGTATTACACCACACAGATCGATGGCCAAACGAACGTTGCCATCCATGTGGTGCAGGGAGAGCGCGAACTGGCGCGGGATTGCCGGTCGCTGGCACGCTTTGATCTGAAGGGCGTTCCGCCGATGGTGGCTGGTATGCCGCGCATCGAAGTCAAATTCCTGATCGACGCCAATGGCATTTTGCACGTTTCCGCACGCGAACAGCGCAGCGGCAAGGAAGCCGAGATTGACGTTCAGCCCAGCTATGGGCTCACCGACGAACAAGTCGAGAACATGCTGCTCGAATCGTTCGACTACGCGGAAGAGGACTTCCGCCAGCGCCAGGTAATCGAAGCACAGCGCGAAGCGGAGACGATACTTACAGCCCTTGCCAAGGGGAAGAAGAGTCCGGCATGGCAGGAATTGACGAGCGCGGACCGCGCCAATGCCGAGTCCCTGGAGAAAAAACTGATCGCAGCCAAAGACGGCGACGACTATTCCGCGATCCGCAAAGCGATTGACGAACTGAATGAAGGCACAATGCGTCTAGCCGAACTCATGATGGACACCGCCGTCTCCACCGCGCTCAAAGGCAAGGCAATGGATGACACGGGGATTGAAGAAGGGGAACACGCTGGACATCCAGTGGCGAAGGCGGAATTTAAGTAGCTTTGAGCTTTGAGCTATGAGCTTCGAGCAATCAAAGTCGCATGAGCTTCATCCGATTAGAGTCGCGTTCGGGCGTTAGTCGAACAACGAGGCGTAGCGGTATTCGGTTTTGCTTGCCCGTAGCTCATAGCTCGAAGCTCATAGCTTGAAAGATTTGGGGTCTTACATGTCTGACGAAAAAACACAATCCACAGGAGCCACTACCATCGACGCTCCCCCTAATGAGAACAACGCCAATACCGTTGAAATCACCTTCCTTCCCGAAGGCAAGACGGTCACATTCGAGCATGGCGAGCTGCCATACAAGGATCACGGCAAGGAGCAGTCGATTCTCGACGTGGCGTTGAATTATGACATCCACCTCGACCACGCGTGCGGCGGCAACTGCGCCTGCACGACCTGCCACGTCTGGGTAAAAGAAGGTGCGAATCTGATTTCCGAGATGGAAGACGAGGAAGCCGACAAGCTCGACATGGCCGCCGATCTTCAGCTAAACTCGCGTCTCGGATGCCAGGCGGTAATCAAGAAGCCAGGCAAAGTGGTGGTGGAAATTCCGGCGTGGAATAGAAACTACGTTTCGGAAGAACACTGAGACGATTGGATCTTGTCTACCTATAAGGTATTGTCATTCCGAACGAAGTGAGGAATCTCTGCTCCACCAGAGCCGCTGGGTCATGTAGGGATGCTTCGCTGCGCTCAGCATGACAGAGCCATGGGAAGCACTCAGGAGTGGCAACCAGGCTTGCCACACGAAAGTCAGCCGGCCAAACTGCGCAGAACAAATTAGAGACGAACGAGCAAGCGAACGACGAACAGCAAGGGACGAAGGACGGGGTAACTATGCCAAAAGAACTTACATGGACCGACTCGGAAGATATAGGGATACTGCTCTCCGAAGCTCATCCCGAAGTCGACCCGCTCGCGGTCCGCTTCACGGATCTGCATAAGTATGTAGTCGCGCTGCCCAGCTTCAAAGACGACCCCGCAAAATCAAACGAATCGAAACTCGAAGCCATCCAGATGGCCTGGCATTCAGAGTTTCTTGACCGCACGCAGAGCTAGGGCTCTGGTTGCGTAGCATTTCTCCCGCGGAGTTAGCGATCCATTGCTAACATGTGTCCTTACAGTGTACTTTTCCGGCACGATCTCTTTGCCTCATGTCACAGTAGAGGAGTGCTAATTTGAGGGCACCTTACGTCTTAGCGACCGCGTTGCTTATCGGGCTCCCAGTTGCCGCTGCTCAGGCAACACCATGGCTGACAGACGAGCAGGCACGTGATGTTGCAGCGTCGGCGATACACGCTGCCTATCCCGAGCCCTGCTACAGCACATATCGTAATGAGCGCCTCGAAAGTATCGTTATTAGCGTTCGCAGAAATCCCATGGTCGGCAACAAACTCAACAATTCCGTGTACTTTTACCGTGTTGCGAGTGACACGTGTGATTACGTTGCCGAGAAGGACGGCAAACCTTTTTTGATGTCTCAAGTGTCGTCGGATTGCTGTGAGTACGGAGTTGTCGCTGTAGACCGTGCTACGGCAAGGAGCTATTGGTTTACGGGTGAGAAAAGACCAGAGGTGTTCAAGGAGTTCGCGCTGGACGAAGAGATACAACCCGATTCCTCCCGGCCTGTCTTGTTCATCACTCTTTATCGCGAACTCGTCTGGGGTGACTCCAGCGACAATGAAATTAGGAGCTTGGGACAGCTCCGAGATTTAGTTCAGCGGAATTTCCAGTCTGCTTATTCTCCTTACGAACGAGATAATGTCTGGCAGCGGAAGTTTGAGCGCTGGTGGCGGCGGTTTCAATCACGCATGTCCCAATTGACGTTGGATACTACCTACGAATCGACGAGCGAAGGAACCATAATTCGGGGGTATGCTTTCAATGGGTTCGAGCTCACAATTCCCCGGACTGGCCCGCCCCCGAAAGGGACGCCCAAATTGTTCCAGTGGACCCTTTTGGTCAAGCCCGGCGGAACGGTTGAACGATTGCCCTCAAAGGTAATTTACTCGGCCCGTTGAGCTTCCTCTGTCGAAATTGCGTCTCTCAGAGTTTAGCCGCCAACTACTCGTTGGGGCGTAGGAAATGCCACCGCATTACTTCGCACCTACCGTCACGGGCACCACATCTTCCACGCTGGCCTCGCGCAGAAACTTTGCCGCTTCTTCCGGCGGCGTGGGATTGATATAGAAGCCCGTTCCCCACTCAAATCCTGCGGTCTTGGTCAGCTTGGGCATGAATTCAATGTGCCAGTGGTAGTGCTCGTTGGTCGGGTCCTGGACCGGAGAAGAATGGATCACCAGGTTATAAGGCGGATTATCGAGCACGCGGTCGGCTTTCATCAGCAGCAGCTTCAGCGCCTTCGCCAGGTTCTCGAACATCTGCGATGACGAGTTCTCAAATGCCGATTCGTGCCGCTTGGGCAGAATCCAGGTTTCAAACGGAAAGCGCGGCGCGTACGGCGCCAACGTGATGAAGTCTTCGTTCTCGGCAACCACGCGCGTGGCGGTCTCAAGTTCCTGCCGGATAATGTCGCAGAACACGCAGCGTTCTTTGTAGATGTAATACTGCTTCGCGCCCTGTAGTTCTTCGACGACGTAAATCGGCAGAATCGGCAGGGCGATCAGCTGCGAGTGCGAATGCTCCAGCGACGCGCCTGCAGCTTCTCCGTGGTTTTTGAAAATCAGAATGTATTTGAAGCGCCGGTCCTTCTTCAGGTCGAGGATGCGGTCGCGAAACGCCCACAGTACGTCTTCGATCCTTTTCGAGGGAAGCATCGCCAGAGTGGTCACGTGGTCGGGAGTCTCGATAATCACTTCGTGCGCGCCGACGCCGTTCATCTTGTCGAACATGCCTTCGGCCTGCTTGTTCAAATTGCCTTCGATGCCAAGCGCGGGAAACTTGTTTGGCACCACGCGCACGGTCCATCCAGCGGCATCTTTCTGCGGACCGCCGTTCACGCTTGGACGGTAAGCCAGAATCTCCGAGGGCGTTTTGCCTTCGTTGCCGTAGCAGAAGGGGCAGAATCCGCCTTTGATCCGGACCGCCTCGCGCACGAAGTCGGTCGGACGCTTGGCGCGATCGGTCGAGATAATCACCCATCGGCCCACAATCGGGTCTTTTCTTAGTTCAGGCACCTGCCAGTCGTCCTTTCAACTCAATGCGTATGTGCGAATCCATGATTGTACGCCACTGAAAACGCATTTTGAAACAGCTCGAATGTGGGCTTTTCAAAACCAAGGTCATAGTAGACGGCGACCACATCGAATCGCCACGGATGCGAGCCCGACATGTGGTGCAGGAATTCGCGCGCCATCAGACGCAACTCATTTTGTTTTTCTCGATCAACCGCCGCTTGCGCCGGCTTAACGGCACGGGTGGTTCGTGTCTTGACCTCAATGAAGCACAACACGTCTCCATGCCAACCGACTAGATCAAGCTCACCGCGAAGATTGGGAGAACGGTAGTTCCAGGCAATCATGGTGTAGCCGCGGCGGCGCAGGTAGAAGTACGCGTCCTCTTCTCCGCGACGGCCAGTTCGGAGATGTTCGGGAGCGTCGTCAGGCAGATTGGGCTTGGGCGCCACGCTGTCCAGAACATGCACGATTGCCTGCGTAAGACGGCCTCCTGACATGACAATGCCGCACTCCATTTTCAGGTTAGGCCGCTGAGCTGTGGTATACGGTGATGCGCATCACGATGGATTGGGTCGAATACTCTGTTTGCCGAATAGCCTGCTTAAAGTGCGGGGACGAGAGCTACCAGGTGTCTCCGCCGCGCGCGGGAGGCCATGAGCCGAACTGCCGCCGCAACAAGGCGATCTGGCCAGCGTGGTAGCTGTTGTGCGCGACGATCTGCCATAGCGTAGCGCGCACTGTGGTTTGCCGCGCGATCTTCTCTGGGCTTACGTCGCTCACCAGGCGATCGAGAGTTGCCGCATCGGAATCCGCGATGGACGCTAGTTTCGCCAGATCGTCGATAAAGTGCTGACGCGCGGATTGCCATTGCGAGTCGGCGGCCTGCCATTGAGTTCGATCGGTGGGTTCTGGATGTTGCGGCCAGCTTTCGATGGCGTGGTCGGGATTGCGGGGATTTTCGCCGGCGATCTTGCGGAACTCGTAATCCATCCAATAGTTCATGTGCAGCACGATCTGCCCGATGGAATGCGGATAACCAGCGACGCGCCGCGCAGCCAACTCGGCAGAAAGATCTTCGACGCAAGCGACAGGATCGACGTGAGCGCCTTTGCCGTAGATGAGTTCGCAGAGTATGTTGTCGTTCATGGCGTTCCCCGTTTTGATCTGTAAGGGGAATCGCATGAGATCCACCCTCGGAACTCGATCTTTTAGAATCAAAGATTTAGCGGAGCACTTACAGCTAAGATATATATTTTTCAATCAGTTACGGACCTTCGACTTCCGGCTCTGGGCTTTCGGCTTCAATGTCACGGTTTCGGCCTCCGCCGACGTAGGTCCCAGGTTAGCGCGCAAGAAAAACTGCGCACCAACCCTTCGACAAGCTCAGGGCAGGCCCTGGGGCACCGTCGGACGAACTTCAAGTGCTAGCCAGAGCTCCTGAGTGTCCATCAGAAGCTCACCATTCGGCGACCCATTCAGCGATCTCGGACACCGTCTAGGGAGATTCGCTTTACGCGTTCTTTTCTACGGCGGCGATTGACTCTTCCAGTATGTCCATCGCTACTTCGGCTTCGTCTTTTGTCGCGATTAGCGGCGGGGCTATACGCACTGTGCTGGGACCGCAGCCTAGGAACAGGACTCCTTTTTCGAAGGCCATCTCGACTACACGGTCGCGGTCGGCTGCGCCGTATTCCCGTGTCTTCTGGTCCTTCACGATATCGACGCCGATCATCAGGCCGCGGCCACGAATGTCGCCGACAATCTTATGCTTCTTCGGCCAGTCCGACATGCGCTTCATCATGTGGCCGCCGACTTCCTCGGAATTCCGCAGCAGCCCTTCTTTTTCGATGACGTCGAGGGTGGCGAGCGCGGCGGCGATGCAAACCGGATTCCCGCCAAATGTCGAAGCGTGCGATCCCGGCACCCAATCCATGATCTCGGCCCTGGTCAAGGTTGCGCTCAGCGGCATACCCGAAGCAATGCCTTTTGCCATGCAAACGATATCCGGATGCACGCCGGTGTGCTCGACGGCAAACCACTTGCCGGTGCGGCCCATGCCGCTTTGCACTTCATCGACGACGAGCAGGATTCCATGCTTGTCGCAGATGCGGCGCAGCTCCTGCATGAAGACCGTGGGAGCGACGACGTATCCGCCTTCGCCCTGGATGGGCTCGACAAAAATCGCGGCCACTTCCTCGGGTGCGAGAACGGTTTTGAAAAGTTTCTCTTCGATGTAGCGGGCGCAGCCGAGTGCGAACGGCTCCGCATCCTGCGAGCCGCCGACGCATCCGCGATAGATATCCGGATAGCGGACGTGGGTCACGCCGGGGACCAGCGGAGCGAAGCGGCGCTTCTGCTGCGGCTTCGACGCGGTCAGCGAAAGTGCGCCCATGGTGCGTCCGTGAAACGCTCCCAAGAATGCGATCACCTGCTGGCGCTTAGTGTGATAGCGCGCCAGCTTCAGCGCGCACTCGACGGCCTCGGCGCCGGAGTTGCCGTAATAGACGCGATGCGGCCCCGGCATGGGAGCGATCTTCGAAAGCCGTTCGGCCAGCGTGACCATGCCCTCGTAATAGAAGTCGGTGCCCGACATGTGGATCAGTTCGGCGGCCTGCTTCTGAATGGCAGCGACTACCGTGGGATGACAATGGCCGGTCGAAGTCACGGCGATGCCAGCGGAAAAATCGAAGAATTCGTTGCCGTCAACGTCTTCAACAACGACACCGCGGCCGCGCTTGGCCACCATCGGATAGGAACGCGTGTAAGAAGGGGAAATATATTTTTCGTCGCCGGCAAGAATGCGCTGGGCATTGGGACCCGGGATCGTGGTTGTGATCTTGGGGCCGATAAGAGTTTTGGTGGTCATGGAATCCTCCGGATTAAGTTCTCGGTTCTCAGTTCTCAGTTCTTAGTAGTCCAAACCAGGGTCTTGGCGATTTAGAATTCGCGCGGAATTTGGGCATAAACGCTAAAACTATAGGCTCAGGATCTGGAGATGGACAGGGTTGCTGAAGAGCGGAAGGTGAAACTAGTCGCCGAAGAGGTTGGCGCGAACATGCGAGGGAAGCACAGACAGGTAGCGGCGAGGGCAGGCAAGCCCTTGAATCCAGCAAATCCGGAAGCGCGATATGGAGCCGATCGAGCGCATATTTACTGTACAAATTATAGCCTGGAATCCCGCGCGGCGTAAGTCCCCGAAAGGCGGTACCCCAGAGGAAGGCATGACGCTGACTTGATCAAGGAGGCAGGGAGAAAACCTGCAAAAACGAGGGGACGGCCTGCAGAACTGGAGCTTTCGCGGGCGAGCGCCCCTTCGACTGCCGCTCAGGGCAGATCCGCGCCACACTTAGATCGCAGATACTCCCACAGCTTACGGCACGGCTGGAGTCGTGCCCTATCCAAAACCGACTCATGAAACACGCTCTAAGTAGTTGGCGACGAATCGGCTGGCGGCTCGGAATTCGGTCCTGTCTCCAATTGCGGAAACACGAGCCAGTCGCTCAACATGAAGTTCGCGATCGAACACACACCCACGGCAATCAAATTGGCCGCGATATAGTTCATCTGCATTTGCCCAACCAGCGCACGCATGATCAGAAGATTGCCGAGGATGGAAACCGCTCCATTAGTCGCGTTGAACTTGATGAACCTGGCCAGCGACTGTGTCAGATGTGCCGACGGACGGTCGCGCCAAGTGAACCGTTCGTGCCATAGGAAATTGTGAATGACTGCCGTTTCCACTGCCAGAGCCGTCGCGACCAGATAATCGAAATGAAATAGCGAGCGATAGGATGTTAACGCGATAAGCTGCACCAACACTCCCACGGCACCCACGAAGTTAAATTTCAACCAGCGCACCAAACCCTCCAAATTCTTGTGTTTTGCGAGAACCGGGAACCTAGAGCTCATCCAATTCTTTCCTCGCCATACAGGCGGACCGTATTTGTCAGACTGATGAAGACTAACATTAAAGACATTCCAGCTAGCCCGATCACTCCGCCAAGATCAAACAGACGATAGCGGCCATGAATTACGCATGCCCAGCGGAATAGCGCCAGATTTCCGATTGCCAGCAGAACTCGTAACTCGGTCGGACCAAATCTCCAGAATGATAGTTGAAACTCTCCCAGAGTGTAAGTGGCCAGATACGACTGAATGGAAAGCAACAGAAACGCAACCAGCAGCGCAATAGCAATCGCGGGATGCATGTATCCCGACAACGCCAGACCTCCCATCATGGCTACCGCTCCAAAGGAGTCGACCATGTGATCCACATAAAATCCGTAGCGCGGACGCTGATGCTGGCGCACGCGGGCCAGGGTGCCGTCGAGCGAATCTCCAAACCAATTGACAGCCAGACAAACGATGGCGGCCAGCAACATGCGCCGGTCGCGAGCAGCGAACGCATAGCAGATGCCAGTGGCGATCTGTGCCACGAAACCGAGCGCGGTCAGATGGTCGGAATTCACCCAACTCGGAATGCGCTTGGCCATCCAGACGAGGGCGCGCGCCTCAACGGACGCCAACAAGCTTCGATGCACCCGCGCGGCCTGGCGAAACCCGAGGCGTTGAATTTTTGACCATCGAATTTCCGACTGTCGAATTTCCGACAAAGTGGAGGGATTGATTTGTTCCGCAAAATCCACCATTGAGTTTGCCTCTCCGATTGCTGTCGTGATTGGCATGAGTGCCTCCGACTGGGGCCAGTACATGCGCGGGGGCTGGGGATGGCAATGCACGGCGGGTAAAGCGCGGATCAACAGCTATCTAATTTTCTTTCAACAAGATACGACAGCATATCCTCCCCATGCCGGCCCCCTGTTTACCGGGGCGAATCAGTTTTTCTGCGAGCGTGAGAAGAGTTGCCGATTGTCGTTGTCAATTGTCATAGGCGATTCGTCAGAAGCGATCCGCGCCCGCGGCGTTCGCCCGATGCGTTAATCTGCCAGAGATGCGGCTGCTGCGCTTTTTTCGTCCGTCTCATCAGCACACGGCTTTTTCGGCGCCCTTGCTGCTGATCTCGACCACCGCGCTCTCGCGTGTGATCGGGTACGTCCGCGAGGCCTACATCGCCTATGCGTTCGGCGCGGGGCTGCAAACCGACGCCTACGTCGCCGCGTTCACCCTGCCCGATTGGCTGAATTACATCGTGGCGGGCGGAACGGCATCCATTACATTCATTTCCATCTATACGAGATTTCTAGCCGATAAACGCGAGCGCGAGGCGCAGAAGACGTTCTCGATTGTCATCACGGTGATGACCACGGTGCTCGTCGTCGGCACGCTCATTGCAGAAATTTTCACGCGGCAATTCGCTGGCTGGATGTTTCACGGCTTTAATCCGCAGCAAATGGATCTATGCGTACACCTGACGCGAATTTTGCTGCCGGCGCAGATCTTCTTTTATGTGGGAGGAGTCGTTTCCGCCGTTCTGCTATCGCACAGGCTGTTTCTGTTTCCGGCATTCGGGCCGCTCATTTATAACGTCTTCATTATTCTAGGCGGAGTTGTGGGCGGGCATCGGTTCGGCATTGCGTCTCTCGCATACGGAGCGCTCGCGGGCAGCGTTATCGGGCCATTCTTGGTGAATGCAATTGGCGCGGCGAAAATCGGTACAGGATACCGACCATCGTTCGATATCAAGAATCCCGCCTTTCGGGAATGGATACGGCTTTCAATTCCTTTGATGATCGGAGTGTCGCTGGTCACGGTGGATGACTGGATCCTGCGCTATTTCGCGTCAAGCGGGGTTGGAGACATCGCGCGGCTAAACTTCGCCAAACGGCTGTTTGCGGTTCCGATTGCGATTCTGGGACAAGCCACAGGACAAGCATCGCTTCCTTTCTTTTCGCGGCTGTTTGGCGAGAAAAAGTACGATGAATTCGCTGTGACGGTGAATGCCTCGGTCTATCGCATCACGGCTGCGTCGTTGCTGAGCACGGGATGGATGGTGGCTGTCGCGGTGCCGCTGGTCGATCTCGTCTATCGCAGGGGTAGCTTTACGTTTGCCGACTCGCAATCGACCGCGCTCTACTTTCTGTGGTTCTCGCTGTCGCTGGCATTGTGGTCGAGCCAGGCGCTGTATGCGCGAGCTTTCTACGCTTCTGGCAACACGCTTACCCCGATGGTGGCGAGCACGCTGATCACGCTCGCTTCGCTGCCGATGTACCGATTCCTCTTTCATCAGCTGTCGGTGACGGGGCTGGCGATCGCATCGGATATTGGGATCGCGGCGAACGCGGTGGCCATTGCGCTACTGCTGCACATTCGCGGCATGGTGCCGCTGAGAGGAATGAACTGGAAGGAACTGGGCAAAGCGGCGCTCATTGGGGCGGTTTCCGGGGGATTGAGTTATCAGGTTGCGAGGGTGTTTTTGGTGACCGGCAATCGGCGCGCCGATCTGGCAGCGCTGGCTCTGGGATCGTTAACCTGGGCTGCGGCGGTCGCGGCGGGATTATGGTTGTTGCGCTCGCAGTTGCCGGGTGAGCTCCTTAGAAAGCGATCCACATCGTTCCCGCTGGTGGCAGAAGGACAGGCATCGGAGACGATGGAGACTGGGAAAGAGCCGTGAGAATGGGCTTTCGGTGTTGGGCGTTCGGCTCTCGCTATTCGCTCTGGAACTCTGCGCTACTTTTCAAGCATGCAGAGCATGTGTGCTCCCGCATGTGCACCTATACGTGTACAGACGAAAGATACATATCCACCTATAGGTGGACAAAACAAACGGGCCCCAAACGGAGGCCCGCTCTTTGAAGTTTCTTGCAAGCAACGCGCGAACAGCCAACAGCGAACGACGATCAGCGAACAGCGCTTCTACGCTCTGGCGGCGATTGCCTCGGCTGGGGCTGATGCTGCGGCCTTTGCTTCGTCGGCCTTCGATCCGGCTTTGCGGATGTCGATTCCGCCCTTGAAGAACGCGCCATCTTCTATCGAGATGCGCGCGGCTACAACGTCGCCGGTCAGCGAGCCATCGCTGCGGATATCGACGCGATCGCTGGCGGTCAGATTCCCGCGAACCTTGCCCAGCACGACGATTTCACGCGCGTTAATATTCGCCGCCACCACGCCGTTGCGGCCAACGGTCACGCGATTTCCCGACAGGTTAATCGAGCCTTCGACCCTGCCATCGATGTACAGAGACTCCGAGCCGGTTACTTCGCCCTTGATGACCAATGACTTGCCAATCGTCGCCTGGTCGGAACCGGTGGTCGCGACCGCCGGACGTGGCGCAGCAGAACTTGAAGACGGTTCGCTTACAACAGGCGCCGAGGGAATTGTCGCGTTGGGACGTTCTGGTTCAGCCGGCCTTCCAGGTGTGGCAGGTTGATTCGTGGGCTTCCACATTGTGCTTGAAATCCTTTCTGAATAAGGGGTTTCGCTTACACCGCCGCATTTCGGTGGCCAAATTGATTCTACTCCCCGGTGACGTTACCATACTGTGGAAATCCCGCTATTTATAGGGACTTTCGTGGTTCCCCGTTCGACTACCTTTCTGGCTGGGCTGGCGGCGATTGTGTAATCGATTCCTTGTTACTGGCCATTTCTTCCTGCCACCCCCTTCCTTCCCATGCGCTTCGTGCAAGCGCGATAATATGGGGAGTCGGGGTTAACATTTTCTTTTTAGTTTCTATCCGGTCTCGTTCCATCAGGACTCGAGATCATCAGAGGGATTTATGACTACGCTTGCAACCATCGGCCGGCCTGAAGCCGGTGAATATGCCTCTTTCTACCAGAACTATATTGCTGGAGTTCAAGGCAATGACATTCTTGCCACACTCGACGAACAGCGGCGTCAGATGCTGTTACTGCTTTCTGGGCGGAGCGAATCTGACGGAGACATCCGTTACGCTCCGGGCAAGTGGACGGTGAAGGAAGTGGTTGGTCACATCTGCGACTGCGAGCGGATTATGTCGTACCGCGCATTGCGCATCGGGCGCGGCGATGCCACGCCGCTGGCTGGCTTCGACGAGAACGCCTTTGTGGCGAACGCGCCGTTCGCGCGGCAGCCGCTGTCCGACTTGATCGAAGACTTCATCGCGGTGCGGCGCGCGACGCTCTCGTTGTTCCGCAATCTGGACGAAGCGGGCTGGAGCCGCCGCGGCGTCGCCAATAATAATGAGGTGACCGTGCGCGCGTTGGCGTATATTGTTGCGGGCCACGAGTTGCATCATCGGCGGATGCTGCAAGAGAAATATCTGAAATAGAGATTTTGTAATTTGGTAATCGGGTAATTTTGCAATTTAAACCTTGGCGCTTTAAGCCCGGTCGATGACGGCGGCACAAGAAGATTTTCAATGGCCAAATTACCCGATTACAAAATTACCAAATGAGCTCTTCGCTTTCCGATTCCATCATCCTTCGCCACGTCGAACGCCAGCCGAAGAAGACGGCCACTTACAAGCAGTTGGTGCGCGAGCTGGGAGCAAAGGGGGACGAGCGCCGCGCGCTCGCCGACCGGCTGTACGCGCTCGTCAAAAAGGGACAGTTGCTTGAGATCGACCAGGGCCGCTACTCGGTTCCGCAGGCAAAGGCGGGACGCAACACGCTGGTTGGACGGCTGAGTATGCATCGCGACGGCTTCGGGTTCGTGATTCCCGACGCCGCGACGCTCGACCCGAGCATAAAAGCGCGGCTGGAGGGGGATGTCTTCATTCCTCCGCATGCAACGGGATCGTCAATGCACGGGGATCGCGTGCTGGTCGAAATCTCCGCGTTTCGCACTGACGGACGCGCCGAGGGCCGCATACTGCGCTCGGTTGCGCGGGCGCATCCCACCGTGGTCGGCATCTTCCACTACGACCGCCGGCACAATTACGTGAAGCCGATCGACGGAAAAGTCACGAACGAGATCGTGATTCCGCCGGGGATGGAGATTCCCGTCGGCGAGAAGCAATCGGAGGTAGCGCCGCCGCCCTCGGCGGCGGTTGCGGGGGCGACCCGCCCCCTCCAGCGAGGGCAAGATACTTCAGCACGCTCAGCGACGGTCCCTAAAGCCGGCGGGACGCCGGCGCTACACGGTAAACACAGCGAATCCCTCGACCGCGTCATCGGCGACCTGGCTGCGCGCCATACCGGCTGGCAGGATTTGGAAGGCGTGGTGGTCGACGTAGAGATCACGGACTGGCCGAGCGCTACGCAGAATCCTCGTGGCCGGGTCGTTGAAATCTTGGGCGAAGAGAACGATTTCGGCGTGGACGTCGAAATCATGATTCGCAAATTTCACCTGCCGCACCGCTTTCCTGCGGCAGCCATTGAAGAAGCGCAGGCGCTTGCCGCCGACGACGCGGCTAATAACGCCGCTAATAAGGATGAGAACGCCACCCCGGCGCGGGAACTCGAGCATCGGCGCGATTACCGGGAGCTGCCAATCGTCACCATTGACGGCGAAACGGCTCGCGACTTCGACGATGCCGTTCACGTGCGCCAACTGGAAAACGGCAACTACGAATTGCAGGTTCACATTGCCGACGTCGCGCACTATGTCACGCCGGGTTCGCCCATTGACGAAGAAGCGCGCCTGCGCGGGACAAGCGTCTACTTCCCCGACCGCGCCGTGCCGATGCTGCCGCTTGAACTATCGACGGACCTTTGCAGCCTGCGCCCGCAGCTTGATCGGCTGGTGCTTTCGTGCACGATGGAGATTGACCATCGCGGCGAAATTGTTGGGTATGAAATCAACGAAGGCGTGATCCGCTCCGCGGAACGGATGACTTACACGGCGGTGAATGCCGTGCTCGAAGGCGACGCCGAAGCGCGAACGCGCTATGCGGGTCAGGCTGAGCACTTTGAGCGCATGCGCGATCTGGCGCTGATTTTGAACCGCAAGCGCGAACGACGCGGTTCGATTGATTTCGATCTGCCGGAGCCGGTGATTGAGTTTGACGAATTCGGCATGATGAAGAGCATCACGCGCTCCGAGCGCAATATCGCGCACCGTCTGATTGAGGAATTCATGCTCTCGGCGAATGAGTGCGTTGCCCATTATCTGGAGAACAAGCGCATCGGGTCGCTCTACCGCATTCACGAAAAGCCGGACGCCAAGCGCGTTTACGACTTTGAAGTGATCGCGGCGACGTTTGGGTATTCGCTGGGAGTGGGTGCGCTGCCTATCGAACGCATGCAGATGAAGACCGATCGCCGCGCAGCGCACGGCACCGGAAAACGCGTGCGCGAGCTTGAGGTTCCAAAGGAAGTGCACATCACGCCGCGCATGTATCAGAAGCTCGCCGCGAAGATTGCGGGCAAGCCGGAAGAGCGGATTCTTAGTTTCTTGATGCTGCGCTCGCTGAAGCAGGCGCGCTATAGCGAAGAGAATGCCGGGCACTTTGCGCTGGCGGCTACTACGTATACGCATTTCACTTCGCCGATCCGCCGCTATCCGGACTTGATTGTGCATCGCATATTGAAGGAAGTGCTGCGGGAATCGGCTGAGCGTGTGGACGGGAAGATTCCAGTCGGCACGTCGAGGAAGAGTTCGGACGCGGAAATCCGGGAAGGGCACGACTTAAGTCGTGCCGATAGGCGCTCGGAGAAAGACCGGGCTTCAGCCCATGAGGGAGCGCCTTCGCCTTGGTCCAAGCGACGCGATCACGACTCACATCAAAAATCGCTGGAACCGCTGGGCGGCCCGATTTCTATCGACGAGTTGCACGCCATCGCCGAGGAATCCAGCCATTCCGAACGCCGCGCCGATGATGCGGAGCGCGAGCTGATGGAATGGAAGAAAGTGAAATTCATGGAGCGGCGCATTGGCGAGGATTTCGACGGTCTCATTATCAGCGTGACGAAGTTCGGATTCTTCGTCGAACTCACAGATCTTTTTGTAGAAGGCCTGGTGCCGCTGAATACGCTGGCCGACGACCGTTATATGTATCACGAGGGCGCGCGCGAAATCATTGGCCAGCGCTCGCGCAAGACCTACAGCATGGGAGATCGGGTGCACGTGCTGGTCGACAGGATCGATCCGGTGGAGAAGAAGATTCAGTTTGCGGTGATTGAGGAAGAACCGAAACACGCGACACCGAGGCGCCGACGCTAGTCGTTAAGTATAGAATTTCTTGTTAGCCACACCCTTTCTAATAAAAGGCGATGATTCGAGCGCGAATTTGGAAATCACAATACAAGAAAGCCGCTTGAGCTTCAGATCAAAGTACGAAATTGAAACGCCTGGATCTTTCTACTATGCCCAAAAGGCGTTCTTCTCTTGGCCTCCCAGACTGACGCTTCAATCATCGGATGAGCGTGACGTTGCCACCCTGCTGGGCCGCTTCTCCTTTTTCCGAAACAAGTATGACTTTGTGCTGCGGGACGGCCGAATCTTTCACTTTTACTGTCAAAAAAGATGGAAGCGTGTATTCATGTGCGAAGGCGGCACGGAAAGCTACTGCATCTACGGACACAAAGGACTCAGATATTCCGTTTTTCAATCTGACTGCCAGATAGCAGCTTTCACAAAGAATCGCATCGTGATTGGGAAGGGCAATCGATACGATGTAAGCCTTAACGATGATGCCGATCTCCTCGTTCTCATGTGCATTGTGCTCGCAATCAATACTTCGGAGAACGACGATGACGACACGACAGTGACGATAGACATTGGAAGCATCGGACCCGAAGAAAAACCGTTCGACAGCCGCTGGCAGCCTAGTTGACCTTCAGAGTCCGGCCTCCCCCTGCTAGAATTCTCCGTCACCATTCTTGGCGCCTGCCTGAGGTTATCCGCTTCATGTCCAGCGACTCCACTTCCAACAACGCTAGTTCCGGTAAGGCCATGCCAACTCCGCGCACTCGCGTGGTTCGCGAACCGCATCGGGGCATTTACGACCGCGAAACTCTCAACCGGATTCTCGACGAAGCTTTTATCTGCCACGCCGGTTTCGTTGTGGATGGACAGCCCTATGTGATCCCGACGTTGTACGGGCGCGAGGGCAATGTGCTCTACATTCACGGATCGGTTGCCAGCCGCATGTTGCGCAATCTGGAAAAAGGCGTGCCGGTTTGTATAACGGTAACGCTGCTGGATGGACTGGTGCTGGCGCGCTCGGTCTTCAATCACTCGATGAATTACCGGTCGGTGGTCATTCTCGGAACGGCGACGCTGGTCGCCGACGCGGCGGAGAAAGTTGCAGCGCTGCGTGCGGTGAGCGAGCACGTGATCCCGCGTCGTTGGGACGACGCGCGGCTGCCCACGGAGAAAGAATTAAAAGTAACTTCGGTGCTGAAAATTCTGATTGAAGAGTTTTCTGCCAAGGTGCGCGTGGGTCCGCCGATTGACGATGAGGAGGATTTACCGTTTCCGACTTGGGCGGGAGTAATTCCGCTGGAGATGAAAGCGGGCGCGCCGATTGCGGATGAGCACTGCCAGCGGGAGTTTCCGGAGTATTTGAGGAATTACGCGCGCGGGAAAAAGAGGTAAACCTTGCGGCACGGGCGCGGTAGCGATCCTTCGACTCCGCGGATGCTGCGCTTCGCTTGCATCCGCTTCGCTCAGGGGGACAGCTCTCAATCAATGACAAAGTTGCTCAATAACGAAATTGCTTAGTTTGGTATCAGCAGCAATTTGCCTGTCGTTTTTCGGCCTTCCAAATCGCGGTGGGCTTGCTGCGCTTCGGCTAGCGGATACACGTGCTCGATGCGCAACTTGAGCTTGCCCTCGCGAATCATGGCGAAGACCGCGCCCATGCGGCGCTGCAGGTCCTCGGAAGTGATGATGTAGTGGCCGAGCGAGGGGCGCGTGAGAAAAATCGATCCTTTTTGCGTCAGCACCAGCGGATCGATGGGCGCGACTGCGCCGCTCGATCCCCCATAAAGAGCCATCATGCCGCGCGGGCGTAACAGATTCAGCCCCTTGTCAAACGTGGTTTTGCCCACCGAGTCATAGACAACGTCCACGCCTTTGCCATCAATGAGGCGCTTGGTCTCGGTTTCAAAATCCGCTTGGGTATAAAGAATGATGTCGTCGGCGCCGGCAGCACGCGCTAGCTTCGCCTTCTCCTCGGTTGAAACCGTGCCGATCACGCGAGCGCCGATGTTGTGCGCCATCTGAACGAGCAGCAGGCCCACTCCGCCGGCGGCGGCGTGGATCAGCGCAATCTCGCCTTTCTTCAACGGGTATGTGTCGTGAGAAAGATAGTGCGCCGTCATTCCCTGCAGGACGGCGGCTGCGGCTTCGCGGTCGCTGACGCCGTCGGGAATCTTCACGAGCCGGTCGGCCGGCACGGCGGCATATTCGGCATAGCTGCCGAGCGACATGGTGTAAGCTACGCGATCTCCAACGGCAATGCCGCGCACGTCGCTGCCAATGGATGAAACAGTTCCGGCGGCTTCCTGGCCGAGAACGAATGGGACCTGCTGTTTGTAGCGGCCCTCGCGGTTGTAGACGTCGATGAAGTTAACGCCAGCGGCTGCAATCTTGACGACGGCTTCGTTCGATTTCGGCTGCGGGACAGGGAGGTCGACCAGTTGCATGACTTCCGGACCGCCGGTTTGCTTTACCTGGATTGCTTTCATAATGAGCTTTGATGTCCTTGAAATTTGTAAGATGCGGCGACGGGGGATGTCAAATTCAGGGGGATCGATTAATGGGACGTGGGAAGCATGGGGCGTGGTAACATCCTCAGCCGGTTCCCAAAGTCACTGTCTTGTGCATACGTCTACTGGAGCGTTGCCCAACGATTTTCGGGATAGTACCATCTCATATTCAATAGATGAGGCTGCTATCCTGTGTTTATGCGATTTCGTTGGGATCAAAAGAGCGGATTCCTCCTCCCTTCGGTCGGAATGACAAGGGTGCCCTGAGTTATGAATGGAGTGTGCTGTAGCGTGACTTGGTCCTAGCTCGGCATCGAGACGGGCCGGAGAGACAGGGGAGCAATAACAACTTTTCCTCAATGATATTTTTTTCTCAAAGATGTGCGGCGATTTTGCTGTGCGCCCTTGTGGGCATGAGTCTGGGCTGCCAGACGGCACAAAGGCAATCCGCATTCATGCCGCCAGCAAAGGCGCAAGCCCCGGTGCTGATCGTGAGCGCGCCTCCCAATACCGACAAGCAGCAGGCTGTGCCGAAAACCCCGGAGCCCGAACAGAAAACCGAAGCCGCAAAAATTCTGGCCGTCGATGCGGTTGGCGACCTAATCTCGCGGGTGGAAAAAGAATATCTCGCAGGGCAGGAGAATTATCGCGCCGGGCATTTGGCCGCGGCCAAACAGAATTTCGATGCGGCGTTCAACCTACTGCTAGGGAGTGGATTCGATCTTCAGTCGGACGACCGCTTGCAAGCTGAGCTAAACCGCATTCTCGACGGAACCAACAGCACGGAATTGGAAGCGCTGCAGCTTGGCGACGGATTCTCGGAGCAGAAATCAGAACCGGCCCCGATCGATGAGGCGAACGAAGTCACACCCCCCGTCGATCAGAATGTGAAAGCGAAGGCTGAGGCGGAGATCAAGTCGACGCACTCCGATCTGCCGCTGATGATGACCGATCAGGTCGCCGCTTACATCAATTATTTTTCGACGCGCGGGCGGGGAACGTTCGAGCGGGCGTTGGCACGGTCGGGACGATATGAAGAGATGATCCGGCGGACATTTCGGGAAGAAGGAGTGCCGCAGGACCTGATCTACCTGGCGCAGGCGGAATCGGGGTTTCATCCGCTGGCGGTTTCGCGGGCGGGCGCGCGTGGGATGTGGCAATTCATGGCGGGCCGCGGCTCGTCGTATGGGCTGGAGCGCAGTTGGTGGACGGACGACCGGCAGGATCCAGAGAAAGCCACGCGCGCCGCGGCGCACCATCTGAGGGACCTCTATAACGAGTTCGGCGATTGGTATCTGGCGATGGCCGCGTATAACTCCGGTCCGGGAACCGTGCAGGCCGCGGTGAAGCGCACCGGATATGCGGATTTCTGGGAGCTTTACCGGCGCAACGTGCTGCCCCAGGAAACGCGCAACTACGTTCCGATCATCCTGGCCGTCACCATCATGGCGAAGAATCCGGATCAGTATGGCGTGGCTGGGTTGGTAAAGGACAAGCCCATTCCGTATGACACGGTGAAAATCGACTATCCAATCGACCTGCGGCTTGTGGCCGAATGCGTGGACAGTTCCGCCGCCGACTTGCAGGATATGAATCCAAGTCTGCTGCGGCTGACCACGCCAAAGGATCAACGGTTTGAGTTGCATCTTCCCGCGGGAACTGCAGAGCAGTTTCAGAGCGTCGTCGCTTTGATTCCGGTGGACAAACGTGTGTGGTGGCGCTATCACAAGGTGCAGGCAGGGGAGACGCTCACCTCAGTCGCGCGCACGTATCACAGCTCTCCGCAATCAATCGCCGAGGCAAACGATCTCGACGAAAACGCGCTTACTCTTGTTCTGCCGCGAGAGACGCGGCTGATCATTCCAATCGCTCCCAGCACCAGCAAGGAGAGTGACACGACCACCTACGCACACGCGATTACGCGCTACAAAGTTCGCAAGGGCGATACGGTGGAATCGGTGGCAAAGAATTTTGGCGTTTCCGAGGCCATGATCCGCAAATGGAATCGCCTGAAAGGCAACAGCCTGGTGGGCCGAAAGAGTCTACTGGTGCACGTGCCGGTTCGCGCTGGAGCACGCGAACCGAAGGTTGGATCGAAGTCGCCGGCCCACCATGCAACACTGCACAGGGCTTCATTAGTTTTGACGTCATCGGTGCGGGCTCCGCCGGAGCAAGGTTCGTCAGGCCAGGCCTCTTCAGGCCAAGGCTCGGCCAGCGAGCATGCTACGCCGCCCAGCGCTACTTCATCGCACGCCAGTCCGCCACACTCCACTCCGTCTTCAACTGCTTCGTCTTCCACAGTACCGCCGAACGTTGTACTGATCACAATCGATACGACGCGCGCCGACCGCATGGGGTTTCTGGGATCTGAACGAGGACTCACACCCAACCTGGATTCGCTGGCCCGCCAGTCAGTGGTTTTCACACGGGCATATTCGCAAGTCCCACTGACCGCCCCCTCGCACGCGACCATTCTCACCGGCACCTATCCTCAGTTTCATCAGGTGAATAATTTCGGGGTGCCGCTGGCGAAGACTTTGCCGTATGCGCCGGCACTCCTGCGCGCCCACGGATATCACACCGCGGCGTTTGTCGGTGCGCTGGTTCTCGATCCAAAAGCGCGCAGCGTTCCCGGCTTTGAACGAGGCTTTGACACCTACGATGCGGGCTTCACGCAAATGCCTCCGGGAGGAGATCGTTACCACACGGCCGAGCGCCGCGGGGATGTGGTCGTGGCGCACGCGCTGGCGTGGTTGAAGCAGCACCCGCACGGTCCTTTTTTTATTTGGGTGCATTTGTATGATCCGCATGATCCGTACGATCCTCCGGAACCGTACAAGAGCCGGTACAAGTCCGCACCCTATGACGGCGAGATTGCCTATGCGGATTCGGCGGTTGGGAAATTGCTGAGTGAATTGCGCACGCGCGGGGTTTACGAAAACTCGGTGATCGCGGTCATGTCCGATCATGGCGAAGCGCTAGGGGACCACGGGGAGGACACGCACGGAATCTTTCTATACGACGAAACTATCCATGTTCCGCTCCTGTTCAAACTGCCGGGAGAACTTTCGGCAGGAGAGCGAGTGGATGGCCGCGTTGGTCTGGTGGATGTGCTGCCGACAATCCTGCAAGCGGCGGGAATTGCGATTCCGGAGGAAGTGCAAGGAAAACCGTTGCTGGACATGGTGAAGGCGATGCCAGCCGACCGGCCAATGTATGCGGAGTCCGATTACGCGTATACCTCATTTCGATGGAGTCCGCTGCGGGCGCTGCGAACGGGGAAGTATCTGTTCGTCGAAGCGCCGCGGCGTGAACTATACGACCAGGGGACCGATCCGCAAGCAAAAAGTAACCTCGCGCCTGCGTCCAAAGCCGTGGCCGACACGCTGGAAGGCCAGCTCGATGCCTTCCGGCAGAAGACGAGCAATTCAAGGGAAGCACCCACCGTGTCTCTGGATGAGGACCAGCAGGCTAAACTGGCTTCGCTGGGATACTTCGCGGACAACGCTCCCGCCGGAGGCAAAAGCAGCAGTACCAACCCCACGGGCACTGATCCTAAGAGCGTTGATCCAAAAGACAGAGTCGAAATCAGCAACACTCTGCATCGGGTACAGCTGCTGGTGCAAGCTCTGCATTATGACGAGGCCGTTGCCTTGCTGGAGCAAGTCATTCAGAAGGAACCGGAGCAATTCATTGCCTACCGGCAACTAGGCCAGATCTACATGTTGCGGCACGATTTCAAGAAGGCGGTGCCGGTATTGCGCAAGGCTGTGGAGTTGCGGCCGGATTCGATGAAAGATCATTTCCAACTGGCGATGGCGCTATACGAAACAGGTGAGTTCGCGGCATCTGTACCGGAATTCGAGAAGGTTGTCGCCCTGGCGCCGACGTGGGAGCAGGCGCATCTCTTCCTTGCGACCGCTTATATAAAGGTAGACCGCGCCCGGGAAGCGATTTTCGAGTGCGACAAAGTGCTGAAAGTGGCTCCCGAGAACTACGGGGCCCTGCTGCTTGGGGGCCGAGCGCTCGTGCTCGCGAAACATCCTGAAGCCGCCTTGCCGAAGCTGAAGAAGGCGGCTACGATTTTGCCGCGGGAATCCGACCCGCACATGGCTATGGCGGATGCTTACAGCCAGTTGGGGCGGGCAACAGATGCCGCGCGGGAAAGGGCTGAGGGCCAGCGGCTCGCCGCCAGCCTGCCACAATGAGCGCCAACCAGAAGCGCATGTACTAAGCATTCGTAATGCAGACTACGTGCAAGAATATGCATCTTGACAGGCATTCGACCGTATCGTACGATTGCGCGTCCCCGGCGAAGCTGTGCGTGGAGCTTCGTAGATTGCGTATATTCAACGCCTTCTTTGGTTCTTAATTGAGGCACGACCCGTCCGGGTGAACAATAGCTGTGTTCTAAATGCTGCCAGGCCCCCCCTTCAACAGGCAGCGCGAATTCCAATGAGTACCGCCACTGGGAATCGAACGCAAAACATGGAAGGGAAAAACGTGTGTCTTCCAGGAGAGACTATGTTTCGTAGATTCAGTGTTGTCGTTGTCACCGTTCTCGCAATTTTGTTCTTCGCCAATGTCGTTTGCCAGGCGCAGTCCCAACCATTTTTGACACGCCACGTGCCCGCAGTAGTGGCTAATGGCCAGGCCGCGTTGGTCGGTCACCTTCCCGCAAACCAGGTCGTGCGCTTCGACATCGTGATACCCCTGCGCGATGAGCCAGGCTTGGATCTGTTCCTCCAGGATCTCTACAATCCATCGAGTCCGTTCTATCGCCTTTATATTACGCCGGAAGAATTCACGCAGAGGTTTGGCCCCAGTCAGGAAGATTGGGACACGTTAGTGGCTTTCGCGAAAGCAAGCGGCTTTCAAATATTCAGCGGCTCCCGCGATGAAAGAGATCTGAGGGTCACGGGCACGGTGGCGAGCATCGAGCAGGCCTTTCATGTGAGCATGAATGTCTACCAGCACCCCACCGAGAACCGTACATTTTATTCGCTTGATCGCGAACCCACGGCGGATCTGCCGTTCCCGTTGATGCACGTTTCTGGTCTGGACAAATATGCAAAACCACACTCCATGCTGCAAAGCAAGCATGAATACGCGAAGGCCCACGGGATCAATCCTGACGCTATACCCCTTGCCACCACCGGTTCGGGCCCCTCGTCTTCGTTCTTGGGCAGCGACATGCGCGCCGCCTACTACTGCAATGGTACTTGCGGCTCAGGCGCCCTTACAGGTTCCGGCCAGACTGTCGGATTGTTTGAGTATTACGGTACGGATTTGGCCGACCTGACAACCTATTACAAGAACGTGAGCCAAACTGAACCGTTTACGCCGACCCTCATTTCCACCGATGGGACTTCTACCAGCTGCGTCGATAGCGGCAGAAACGGATGCGACGATACGGAGCAAACCCTCGACATGACGCAGGCGATGGGCATGGCCCCCGGCATGACGATGCTGTACATGTACGTGGGGAGCACCGATACAGCCATCATAAGCGCCATGGTCGCGACTACCGATGCTCCATTGTCCAAACAGATTGGCTGTTCGTGGGGCTGGGAGGACACGAACCAAAGCACGGATGAGACCTATTGGAAGCAGATGGCAACGCAAGGGCAGAACTTCTATGCCGCGTCCGGAGACGATCAGACCTGGTGTTCGACGGTGGACAGCAAATGTTATCCCTTCCCGGCGGACGACGACTATGTGGTTGCTGTTGGCGGTACGGACTTGACCACCACCGGCGCGGCTGGTCCATGGGCATCGGAAAGCGCGTGGACCGACAGCGGCGGCGGCATTGACCCGCTCCATAACGCGATCCCCTCCTGGCAGCAGATTTCAGGCGTGATTACCTCGTCCAACAAGGGGTCCACGACTTACCGGAACGGTCCCGACGTCGCGGCCAACGCGAATAATACCTTTTACGTCTGCGCCGACCAAACCACTTGCACGGCCAATGACTACGGCGGCACCAGTTTTGCTGCGCCCATGTGGGCCGGCTACACGGCTCTTGCCAATCAGCAGGCGGCGTCCAACAGCGAGTTGATCGGCTTCATCAATCCGATCATTTACCCGCAAGCTGCTTTGGGCGGCACCACCTACAGCAGCCTGTTCCATGACAGCACCAGCGGCAGCTGCGGCAGCACGAATTCCGCTGTAACCGGCTACGATCTGTGCACCGGCTGGGGCAGCCCGAACCAGAGCGGCCTGATCAACCTGTTCGCACCGACCGGTGGTCTCACCAGCCAGACGATTACGTGCAGCACAGCTCCTCCGGCCAGCGAAGTCTACAACGGCAGCTTCACCATCGCGTGTACCGCGAGTTCGGGCTTGGCAGTTACCTATACCAGCTCGGGAGGCTGCTCGAACTCGGGCGCAACCTACACCATGACCAGCGGCACGACCGCGTGTACGGTGGATGTAAACCAGGCGGGCAACAGCACCTACTCGGCTGCCCCGCAAGTTCCCTACACTGTGAGCGCAAGCCTGGCCTCGCAGACGATCACGTTCACGACGAACGCACCCTCGAGCGAAGCCTACAACGGTACCTTCACGGTAGCGGCAACGGCCAGCTCCGGCTTTGCGGTTGCCTACACCAGCTCGGGAGGCTGTAGCAACTCGGGCGCGACGTACACGATGACCAGCGGCACGACCGCCTGCACAGTGAAGGCCAATCAGGCGGGCAACACCAATTACGCGGCGGCCACGCAGGTCACGCAGACCACGAACGCGACTGCGGCCAGTCAGACGATCACGTTCAGCACGAACGCGCCTGCGAGCGCGGCGTATAACAGTCAATTCACGGTGGCGGCCACGGCGAGCTCCGGGTTGACGGTTGCCTATACCAGTTCAGGATCGTGCACCAACTCCGGCGCGACCTATACCATGACCAGCGGCACGGGCACTTGCTCGGTGATCGCGAATCAGGCGGGCAACACCAACTACGCGGCTGCGCCTACAGTGACGCAAACCACCAGCGCTACGGCGGCGAGCCAGACGATCACGTTCACGACAAACCCGCCCGCAAGCGCGGCCTATAATGCCCAATTCACGGTAGCGGCCACGGCGACTTCCGGCTTGGCGGTTGCCTACACCAGTTCAGGATCGTGCAGCAATTCGGGCGCGACCTACACCATGACCAGCGGCACGGGCACTTGCTCGGTGATCGCGAATCAGGCCGGCAGCACCAACTACTCGGCTGCGCCGACGGTGACGAAGACCACCAGCGCAACGCCGGCCAGCCAGACCATCACGTTCACCACGAACCCGCCTGCAAGCGCCGCTTATAACAGCCAGTTCACGGTAGCGGCTACGGCGACTTCCGGCTTGGCAGTGGCGTACACCAGTTCCGGCTCGTGCAGCAACTCGGGCGCGACCTATACCATGACTAGCGGCACGGGCACCTGCTCGGTGATCGCGAATCAGTCTGGCAACACTAACTACTCGGCTGCGGCTCAGATCACGAAATCGGTAACCGCCGCGCCGGCCAGCGCAAGCGTAAGCGTTGGTTCCACCCTGAATCCTTCGTCGTATGGCCAGGCGGTAAGCTTCACGGCCAGCGTGACGGGAACGAGTCCGACCGGTACGGTGCAGTTCACGGTCGATGGCAGCGCTTTCGGTTCGCCAGTAACGCTGGCATCAGGTTCGGCCGCTTCGGGCAGCGTTTCAACGCTGACGAATGGCACGCACACGGTGTCGGCGACGTACTCGGGCGACTCCAATAACAGCGGCAGCACGGGTACGTTGAGCGGAGGCCAGGTAGTTAGTGCGGCCGGCGCAGGCGTGAGCGTTGCTTCCAGTCTCAATCCAACCACTTACGGGCAGTCAGTCACATTCACGGCGACGATCAGTGGCGCGAATGGACTGGTCAGGGGCCGCAGGCCGATGGCTGTCAGCGGCACGGTAGCGTGGAGTTCCAACACCGGCTGCGGTACGACGACGGTCACGACCGGCAATCCGGGGACGGCGACATGTACGACGACAAGCCTCCCGGTCGGAACCGACACAATCACCGCGAACTACTCGGGTGACAGCAACCACAACAGCAGCTCGGGCACGGTGAATCAGACGGTCAATCAGGTGAGCACGAGCACATCGGTGGGATCGAGCCTTAATCCGTCATCGTACGGCCAGGCAGTGAGCTTCACGGCCAGCGTGACTGGATCGAGTCCAACTGGAACGGTGCAGTTCAACGTTGACGGCAACGCTTTCGGTTCGCCGGTAACGGTGGCTTCCGGCTCCGCCACTTCAAGCAGCACATCAACGCTGGCGCAGGGGACACACACTGTAACCGCGACGTACTCGGGCGACACGCATAACAGCGGCAGCACGGGCACGTTGAGCGGCGGCCAGATTGTGAATACGGCTGGCGCAGGCGTGAGCGTGACATCGAGTCTGAATCCTTCGACACCGGGTCAGTCAGTCACGTTTACCGCGACAATCAGCGGAGCGAACGGGCTAGTCAAGGGCCGCAAACCGATGGATGTCAGCGGAACGGTGGCGTGGAGTTCTAACACCGGCTGCGGCACAACGACGGTCACGACAGGCAATCCGGGAACGGCAACCTGCACAACGACAAGTCTCCCTGTAGGAAGCGATACGATCACGGCGAACTACTCGGGTGACAGCAACCACAACAGCAGCTCGGGCACGCTCAACCAGACAGTGAATCAGGCGAGCGCAACCGTGAGCGTTGGGTCCACACTGAATCCGTCGGCGTATGGCCAAGCAGTGAACTTCACGGCCAGCGTGACGGGAACAAGTCCGACGGGAACGGTGCAGTTCAACGTCGACGGCAACCTGTTCGATACCGAGACACTGGTATCGGGTTCGGCCGCTTCGATCAGCACCTCGACGCTGACGCAAGGGACACACACCGTAACGGCTGTGTACTCGGGCGACACAAATAACGCAGGCAGCACGGGCACACTGAGCGGCGGCCAGGTTGTGAATGCGGCTGGCGCTGGTGTGAGCGTAGGTTCCAGTCTGAATCCTTCGACCTCGGGACAGTCGGTTACGTTCACCGCGACAATTAGCGGAGCGTACGGGCTGGTCAAGGGCCGCAGGCCGATGGATGTCAGCGGAACGGTCGCGTGGAGCAGCAACACTGGCTGCGGCACGACGACGGTCGCCTCGGGCAATCCGGGAACTGCAACCTGTACCACGACAAGTCTCCCAGTCGGGACCGACACGATCACGGCGACGTACTCGGGCGACAGCAACCACAGCGGCGGCACGGGCACGCTGAGTGGCGGCCAGGTTGTCAATCCGAGCCAGACCCAGACGATCACGTTCACCACGAACGCTCCGTCGAGCGCGGCTTATAACAGCAGCTTCACGGTGGCAGCCACGGGCGGCGCAAGCGGCAACCCGGTGGTATTCACAAGCGCCGGAGCCTGCAGCAACTCGGGCACGACCTACACCGTGACTAGCGGCACGGGCACCTGCTCGGTAATCGCGAATCAGGCGGGCAACTCGCAATACGCGGCGGCCCCAACGGTGACCGAGACGGTAAGCGCGACGCAGCTGTCGCAGGCGATCGCGTTCACCACGAACGCTCCATCGAGCGCGACCTACAACAGCAGCTTCACGGTTGCGGCTACGGGCGGCGCTAGCGGCAACGCGGTCTCGTTTAGCAGTTCGGGATCGTGCAGCAACTCGGGCGCAACCTACACCGTGACGAGCGGCACGGGCACTTGCTCGGTGATCGCGAATCAGGCGGGCAACGCCAACTACTCGGCTGCGTCTACGGTGACGCAAACGACGAGCGCGACGCCTGCCAGCCAGACCATCACAGTGACGACTCCGGCGCCTCCAACGGCGACCGATAAGAGCTCGTTCACGGTAGTGGCCAGCGCGGGTACGGCGATCACGTTCGGCGGCTCCGGTTCGTGCACTCATAACGCCGGGACCTACACGATCAACAAAACCACTGGCACCTGCACGGTGACATTGAACGCGCCCGCCAGCACCAACTACCTGGCAGCGCCCACAGTTACCGAGCAGACACAGGTCGAAACGCCAATTCCGCCGACGGTGAGCTTTACCGGCGCGCCATCCGGCGCTGCGTACCAGAGCTCGTTCACGGTGGTGGCGACAACCAACGCCAGCACCACAGCGGCAATCTCGGCATCGCCAGCGACGGTTTGCTACATCGCTGGAACGACGGTGACAATGCTCAGCGGCACGGGAACCTGTACGCTGACGGCGACATGGGCCGCGGACGATGTTTATTCCTCGGCGAAGGCGACACAGAAAACGGTTGCGGCAAAGCTGCCCAGCGGACTCGCATGGGCGACGCCAGCGCCGATCACGCATGGGACGGTGTTGAGTTCAACCCAGCTTGATGCGACCGCCAGCGTGCCGGGATCGTTCGTCTATTCACCGGCAGCGGGAACCGAGCCAAAAGTGCCCGTTTCACCTGCAACTTGCGATACGTTGAAGGTCACGTTTACTCCAACGCAAAGCACGGACTACGCAAAGCAGACGACGTCGGTGTGTCTGGTAGTGAATCCGTAATCCGCGGCCACCGTCTGCGGAAGTGCTGCAAGACGGTACGCGAAATACCGAACGACTGCGGCCCAGGGCAACCTGGGCCGCTTTTTTATGGTGTTCTCCGTCCGGAAGAGAGGGCAGTCTTTAGGGCACACGAGGGGCAAAAATGTCTACTTTAGTAGGGGGTACTAAAGTAGACATTTGAGGGGGTTTTTAGGGGGTACGAAAGTAGACAAAAAGGCCTAAGAATTGTCTAGGTGTTTGGCCAGTTCCATGACATTCTATTGTATGGAGTTGGGGACGCGGGTCGTTTCAGGGGAGCCCCTCCGAATTCCCCCACTCAAGCCAAAAGACGGCTTGCGTGAGCCACCCTCCTTTTCTTCGCCGATTTTCTCCCGCTGTTCGCCTTTGACTTTTTTTGCCCTCCGATTCGTCGCACTCCGTTCTTGGGTCGAGGAGACATCGAGCGCCGGCTGGGTCGAGGGTTGTTTTGGGAGGGAACATGGATGGGCGGATGGAAGTGGTGGTGGTGGATCGGAAGTCAAAGTCCCCGCCCTTCGCTTCGCGATAGGACGGGGCACCCGCCCGGCCCGAGTTTGATGACAGAGGGGCTCCTCTTAGTTTAAATGGACTTTCTGCGCAAACGAGATCTGATCTCGAGCCCACAAACGATTACCCCCGCGATGATGCCGACATAAATGGCAGCACTCAATACTAGCGCTGCCCACTGGTCTCCGGTTCCGTACCATGACACGTGGTCGTCAAGAAGGTAGGTGACCAGACCCCCGAGTAGAAGCATCGCCGGGACAGTGACCACGACCGTGGCGGCGCCAGCCACCAACCCGTAGAGAACAATCTCGCTCTTTCGGAGCGCATCTAAGAATGCGGTCCACATCATAGAGAAATGCTAGGTTTGGACTCTTTCTGGCGTCAAGTGTTTCCCGGCGGAACGGCCTCTTCCGTAACTCCCACGCTGTCCGCTGGGTGTTGCTACGGACTTACTCCTCCGGTGTGGCAATCGGCGCAGTTTACTGCTGTCATGTCTCCTAGATCGACTGGATGTTTGAAGGTGAGGCCGGGCGTCGAGGTGATATTCACGTCGTTCTCCTGCTGGCCTAGAACTGTGTGGCAGGTGTCGCATCCCTTCGGGATCACCTTGCCTTCGGGGCTGACGTTGTTGCCGTCGTGGCAGCGGAAGCATCCGGGGAAATAAAAGTGTCCGATGTTGTTGGGGTGGGTCTTCCAGTCGAGCTTCATCTCCGGGAAAAAGGTGAGCTTGTAGATACGCTGGAGTTCCTCGATGGCGCTGCGGATTTCGGGCTGCTTCGATTTGGAGACGTCGGGGTATTTTGTCTCGTAAAAACTCTCGATGGTTTTGGCGATGCCCTGCATGGCGGCGTCGGTGGTGGCGTACTGGCCGGTGAGCGCGGCGATGGACTGCTGCTTGAGGAAGGGCAGGTTGATATCGAGGCGGTGGGCGGCGAAGGAGCGATCGACGGAGGTATCGGGCGGAGTGTAAATGTGCGTGGGGCGATTGTGGCAGTCGATGCAATCCATGCGGCGCTTTTCGGCCTTGGCGATTTGGTCTTTGGTGAGCGGGGAATCTTTGGCGAAGTATTCGGTGACGCGGCCCTGCAAGTCTTTCGCGCGTACGTACGCAATTGTCTGGCGCTGTTCGTCGGTGGCGAGGTAGGTCATCTCATTCGCGATGTTCATGTGCCAGTGAATGCCCTCGGGTTCGCCGGTGGAGGGATCGCCGCCTCCAGTCTTGATGAGCAGGCGAATCTGGCGCGGGGTGTTCTTTTCGTCGCTTGAGAAGTGATTGAAGACCTTGAGCTGAGCGCCGTAAAACTTCTTGGGCCAGTGGCAGGTTTCGCAGGTTTCGGCGGCGGGGCGCAAGTTGTGGACCGGAGTCGGGATGGGGCGGGGGAACGTATTGAGCGCGGTCTTGAAGACCTGGCGCGCGCCGGAGAGTTTTGATTTCACATACCAGGTTGCGCCGGCTCCAACGTGGCAATCGACGCAGGCGACGCGGGCGTGGGGCGACTGCTGGTAAGCGGTGAACTCGGGATTCATGACGGAGTGGCAAAGCTGTCCGCAGAAACCCACGGAGTCGGTGAAGTTGTAGGCCTTATAGCTGCCGACCACACTCATGCCAACAAAGACGATGATGAAGGCCAGGAAAAAAGCTACGGCTCCGCGCTGCGAGGGATCGGAGAAATCGAGACGTACGTAGGGCGCGGCGCCGGTGGATTCGAGGCGCTTGCGGCGGTAATAGACGGCTCCGAAGACGGCCAGCAGCAAGCCGAAGCCAAGGATGGCAGGCGCGACCATGTAGGCGAGAATGCCGATGTAGGGGCTGGAGTGGGCCGAAGTGAGGTCGATAAAGAACAGGAACAGAATGTTGCCGAAAGCTACGACGGCTAAGGCAAGGCCGATAATCGAGATCGGATTGCTGACCATCTGCCGGATGCGAGCGATGCCAGTGAGTTGCGGCGAGGGAGTTGAATTCGAATCGGCCATGACGAGAACAGACCTCCAGCATGCGGGATCGTGAACAGATGCTTATATCAGAAACTGTGGCGGTACAGGCACTGCTAACCAAGCCGCCCCGCCCTAAGGAAGGCCTGATTAAGTCTGAGCAAAAAGCGCAAACCACAGAGTACACGGAGGTGCACGGAGGAACCCGAAGGCTTCACAGAGCTTCCTAACTATGAGGGACCTTCTCTTCCTCGGCGTTAGAGGCACCATGGCTGTTGCCATTGGCTGCGGCGGAATGCTCGGAATCCGCATCCTCGCGCGCGGCGGCTAGCAGGGTTTCGCTGTCGAGACCATGCTCCTCACGATAGTGATGCTCGGAGACCTTGCCGTCCCACCACGCCCAGTTCATGGGGTAGACATCGGGATCGACAAAGATCTGATAGAAGTGCCAGACGACGATGGCGAGCGAGGCCAGGATCGCTTCGTAAAGATGGACGGAGGTGGCAATATCGAGCCACCAGCGCGGGAACAGGTGTCCGACCCAGACCTTGGCCCAGAGAGCGGTGCCGGTGGCGGCCATCACGATGACGCCCCAGACCAGCGCCCAATACTCGGCTTTCTCGGCGTAGGTGAAACGCTTGAATTCGGGCTTTGCGCCGCCGAGGCCGAGATAATAGCGCATGGTGCCGATGGCATCGAAGGCATCCTTCGGTTCGGGCAACATGTCTTTGACCATGCGGCGGCCGTCGCGAGTTACGAACAGATAGACGAGGTGATAGACGCTTGCGCCGATCATGCAAACGGCGGCGATGCGGTGAACGATGCCGCGGGCCTTTTCTCCCATGCCGGGGATCATGGAGAGGAAGGAGTCGGGAAATTTGAGAGCAAAGCCGGTGACGACCAGAGTGATGAATGAGGTGAGCAGAACAATATGCTGCCAGCGCTGGCTGGTGGTCATGCGCGTAACGGTGCGGGGAAATTCGTCGCGGCGCATGATGGCTTTACGGCGCCAGATAATCAGGTTGTGCAGGACCATGCCGCCGATGACGGCGAGGATCATGCTGAGGTAAAAGCTGCGAATCCAGCGGACGGCCTTGCTGCCGATATCGGCGGAGAGAGGCGCGTCGACGTGAATCTTGCCGACGACAAATTTGTCGGTCACGCCGGGGTGACATTGTCCACAGGTCTTGATCAGATTGGCGCGGTTGATGGTGGAGCGAGGATCGCTCGAGGGCAGGATGTTGTGGACGCCGTGGCAACTGGCGCAGTTGGCAACGACTGTCGAGCCTAATTCGGAAGCCAGTCCGTGATAGCTCGCCAGGTACGTGGTGGTGCGTCCACCTTCGACGCCGAACTCTTGCGAAAGACGGACGCCTTCGTGGCAACGGGCGCAGGTTGTGCGCGCCAGATTTTTTGCGGCGACGGAAGAGTTGGGATCGAGATGCGATTTGATGGAGTGGATGCCGTGGCAATCGGTACAGACAGGGGCGAGCGAATTGCCCTTGCTGATGGCCTGGCCGTGGATGCTCTGCATGAACTCGGTTTTGACCGACTCGTGACACTTGGCGCAGGTGGCGGGAATGTTGAATTTGAAAATGGTAGATTTGTCGTCGCTGGCGCGGCGGATCTCGTGGACGCCGTGGCAATCGGTGCAGACAGCGGCCTTGGTGGATCCGTTGGCGACCGCGCGTCCGTGCACGCTCTCTTCGTAGGAATGAAATTCTTGAGTGCTTTGGCCAACGCTATCCATTACTAGTTTTTGGCCGTGACAGGTGCCGCAGGTGGCGGGAATGTTGTTGTGATGGACTGGCGACTTGGGATCGTCGGCGGCAACGATCTGGTGCGGGCTGCCGTGGCAGGCGAGGCAGGTGGGGGCTTGCTTCTCGCCATTCTTCGTCGCTGCCGCGTGAACTCCCTGCTCGAAGCCGTGGACGGCATCTTCGTGGCAGGTGGCGCACTGCTGCGGCACGAGTTTATCGGCGTGCTGGACTTCGTGAGTTTTACCGTGGCAACTGGCGCAGGCATCCTTGCCGAGAATTGAGTGCACGCTTTGAGGAACCTGCGCGACCTCCTGATCGTGACAGGTGGCGCAAGTGGGCAGCTTCATGTTCTTCGGATGCGGATACTCCTTGACTCCCACGTGGCAGGTGGTGCAGCCGAGATCGCCGTGAACGCTGCTTTTGTGCTTGGCAGGATCGACGTGCAGGCTCTTGCCGGACTCGGACTTCATGGTGGGATCGCTATGACAGGCAAGACAATCCTTATCGGACGCGACGACAGGCGACACGCCGGCGATCGCGAGGATAAGGATGATCCCGAACAGAATTCCGAGTTGTTTCGCGGCCTTCACGGACTCATGCCTCCTATTTGTACGCGAAGATCATCGCGTAAATAATCCAGATCACGATGCTGAAACCGATGCTGAGCGCGACCCAGGCAAAGCCTCGAATGGTGCGCACCACGATTTCGGGTTGCGGCTCTTCGAGATGGGATTCGAGTTGGCCGCTGGCCACCAGCGCCTCATATTCGAGCGGCTTGTCGCGCTTCAGTTCGGCGACCGGCATGTGGCCGGTGAACACGACCGTATCCATCGGAAATTTCTCCGGGCGCAGATGGGTGTTAAAAAAATGGACCGTAAAGATGAAACCGGTCGCGAGCAAGGCTTCGTCGCTATGGATGATGGTGGCGATATTGATGAACGATCCCGGGATCAGGCGCGTGAAGAAAACCGGAAACCACAGCGTCAGGCCGGTTGAGCCGATGACGGCGATGCCCCAGAACACGGCGAAGTAATCGAACTTTTCCCAGTAAGTCCAGCGTCCGTATTGCGGCCGCGGGCCGCGGCCGACGAACCACTTCATGGTGGCGATGAACTGATCGAGATCCTTGCGGTTGAACATCATGCTGTCAGGGCCAAAGATCAGGGCCAGCAGGGATTTGTGCTCGCGCCTCATGTGCCGCACGAGGTCGTAGAGGTGGGTGGAAAAAACTCCGAACATCAGGACGGCGGCGGCGCGATGAATGTAGCCCGCGGTTTGGAATCCGCCGAGGAAGCGCGAGACCGTTGCCGCCCACGGAGTATAGGAGAACTTAAGAGTGAGGCCGGTGGTTGCCAGGCTGATAAAGCTGACGATCATGCAGGCGTGAAGGGCGCGCTGGAGTCGAGTGAAGCGGACGAATTCGCGCTCCGGGCGCACCGGGCCGCTGGCGGGGGAACGGCGTTCAGTTCCGCCGTAAGGAACTTCGGCGGCGAGGCCATCCCCGTTTGTCCCCGGCTTTTGAAGATCAGTGGGCATGATTGCCATCCTCGCTATTGGGCTTCGGTTCGGCTTCCCCGGCCGCTTCCCTGGCTTCCTCGGCGCGCAGTTCACGACGCATCTGGATCGCTTTCGGCAGCCATAACAGCGTGTGAATGCCGCCAAATACAAATGTGCTGATCAGCAACGCAGTCATGCCCCAGAAGGTCCAGAACAAAAATGGATATTTCTTCGGGTCGTGGTGCGTGGCATGTGTCAGGTAACCGGCGAAGCGGCGAGTCGCATTGGCGTGGCACTTCTGGCAGGTCTGGACCACATTGGCGCGGCTCAGATGTGAGCGCGGATCGGTTACCGGCAAAATGTCATGCGAGCCGTGGCAGTCGAAGCATTTGGCGGCTCCGGCGTAACCAAGGCGCGAAACCTTGCCGTGATAGGTCTCGAAATAAGTCTTGGCGATTTCCGCGTGACATTTGCCGCACTTGTCCATGACCTCGAGCCTGAAGCCGGTCTCATCGGTGCGGCGAATCTGGTGAGCGCTGTGGCAATCGCTGCAAACGGGGAGCTCCTTATCGGTCTTGGTGACGGATGCGGAGTGCACGCTCTGAACAAACTGCTCCTGAATGCCATGATGACAAGCGCCGCAAGTGGCGGGAATGTTTTTGGGATTGACAGTGGAATCGGGATCGCTGCGCGGCAGAATCAGGTGCGCGGTATGACAGCTGGTACAGGTGGCAGTCACGGTCAGGCCGCTGTTCATCAGGCCTTTGCCATGGATGCTCTCCGTGTAGTTCTGAATGATATCGTGCTGGCGCCCGGTGTAGCGCAGGGCTGCCTTCATACCCTCGCGGTGGCAGCCGCCGCAGAGATTGGGCACGTTGGTCGGGAAAGTTTTGGACTCGGGATCGTGCTTGCTCAGGATGTGATGCGTGCCGTGGCAGTCCTTGCAGTTGGGAGCATTCTGGTCGCCGGCGGCCTGGAGCTGTCCGTGCTTGCTGCGCTGATACTGCTGGCCCATTTCCTCGTGGCACTTGCTGCAATCGACGGGGTGAGTGATGGTCTCGCAGGGGCGCACATGCGAGACATTGACCTCGGAGTGGCACTGGCTGCAGGCGACACCTTTCGCGCCGTGGCGCGACGCGGCGACTTCGGCGGCGCTGACGAACATGGTGCGGCCGTCGGCAGCCTTCAGGCGCTGATCGGAGTGGCAACGCAAGCAATCGGCGTCCGCCATGCCCTGGCTGTAGAAAACGTTGCGGACTTTGTGGGGCTGGTGGCAATCGGGACAGGCGGGCAGTACATTGGCCTCTTTCTGCCAGAGTTCTCCCCTGATTGTTTTGCGGTGCACCATTTCGATTTCGGCGTGGCACTTGGTGCAGGTGGCCGCGATGTTGCGCCGGTTGATCGAAGAATTCGGATCGGTGTGCGGCAGGATGTTATGCGAGGTGTGGCAGGACACACACGTAGCCGCGACGATTAGTCCCTTCTTGAGAACGGCTTCGCCATGGATGCTCTCGGAATAATTTTCGAGGATGTTGTGCTGGTCGATGTTGCGATTCATCTGGACCGGCGTGCCTTCGCGATGGCACCGGCCGCAAACGAAAGGGATATTCAGAGGAGCGACGGCGGAGCGCTTGTCCTTAACCGGGAGGATGTCGTGGTTGCCGTGGCAGTCGACGCAGTGGGGCGCGAGAGTATCACCGCGGGCGATCGCTTTGCCGTGCAGCGAGGCGGAATGTTGTTTGAATTCGTCGGTGTGGCAAGTGCCGCATTGCACCCGTGCCAGAGGCACATTGTGGGGCAAGTCCTTGCCATCGAGATCGGCGTGGCAGTTGGTGCAGGAGAGCGAGCCGTGAACCGAAGAGGCGAATTTTTTGGCATCGACGAAGCGGGAGACGGTTTTTCCGCCGTGCGAGGCAGTCAGGGTTTTGTCGCCGTGGCAGGCCAGGCAATCGTCGTTGGCGGGACCGGCGGCGGGGGCGGCGGCGCGAACGCTGGGTGAACCGGAGGCGAACAGCAACACCGCTGCCCAGAGGAGCATTGCAGCCCAGCGGCGTAGCGATGTTGACATGCGGAACGGCCTCCTCACCCTCACAGAGAGAGCTAAACGACCTCCTATCTTCTCGGGGGACGACCAATGAGGCAGTGAGGTGTGGCACTCGCAGATGTGACTCGCGTCACAACGCGGTGTACATCGGAAAACAGCGGGCGGCGAGACGGGCGCCGCGAACCTTTCGGCAAGCTCAAAATGTCAACGCGGGTCACGGGAACGGGCGCCTGCGATCGCGAGGAGAATGCGTCGACGCTTTGCGAGGGACCTTGAACGGGCAGGGGTCCTTCGACTGCGTTCGGCTTCACATCACTGCGCTCAGGAGGACAGCGACCGTTGCCCAGGTTAGCGCCCAAAGGACGGCCGCGAACCCTTCGACAAGCTCAGGGCAGGCTCTGGGGCACAAATAGTCACAAGCTCTCAGGAGGACATTTAGTGAGGGAGCGGGCGGAGCTGATCGCAGCGGTGAAGCGCTGCGCCACCCAAAATCAACACCGAGTTTTCAGCACCCTAATGGGGGACAGAGCTGTTCTTCGAGCGGGATCCCACGTTTGCCAAAAGCGGGCAAACATGGGGCATGATTGAAAATGAGTGCTCCTTTTTGAGAGTTACGCTTTTCCCAAACTCGCAGTACTGTTCTGGTGCCATTGAAGATGTGAGCCGCCCGCCAAGAGCAGGTTCCTCGCTTTGGCCGGAATGACGAGACTTTAAAATTCCCGAAACTCGGCATGCTCAGGGCAGTCTCTGAAGCACAAGAGTCACACGCTCTGGGGAGGACAAATTGGTTTATTGACCGAACTTGCGGGACAGACACTAGGCGGTATGGTTGTGGTTGTGGTTGTGACGCGTGCGGACCAATCCAACCGAGCGGATGCGCTTGTAGGCTTCGTGCAAATCTTCGCTGATCAGATGCACGACCTGCATACAGACGTCGCAATGCTCATGAAGAAAGTGCAAGAGGTCCTTGCGCTGAATCTCGGCGGCTTGCACGCGATCGAGAGCTTCAGCCGTGACCTCATAAAACCTGCCTGAAAGAACGGCGCTCAGGCCGAGGACTTCGCCCGGGGAGGCGACATGCAGAACGAGGCGCCGTCCGTTTTCCGAGCAGACCCAAAGACGAACGCGGCCCTCGCAGAGCAGGAACACGCTGCGGGCTTGCTGACCTTCGCCAAATAAAATGGTGCCGCGGGGGTACGACTGGCCAGACTTGATCCTGTCGAACTCGTGGAGAGCATCCGGCGGCAGGTCACAGAAAATTCCATCCGGGCGCTGCGCGCAATCGAGACAACTCTGCGACATACAATTCTCCCCTACATGTGTGATACGCGCAGAGGGGGATGGCGACAGTGACTCGAATCACCCGAAATCGTGACCCTCGCCACAAAAGTGATGACCGGACTACCCGGTGGTGGCAAGCGACCGCAGCGCGGCCTTGTTGCGGATGACAAGGGTGGAGCCTTTGGCCTGGAGAATCTGGCGTTTTTTCAGATCCGCAAACAGGCGGGTTACGGTCTCGCGGGAGGTACCGATCATCTGGGCGATCTCCTCGTGAGTGAGCGCGAGTTTGAGGCGAGGCTCCTGTTTCATGGATTCGCCATTTTTCGAACTCCACTCGATCAGCAGCTTGGCGAGCTTTTCGGCGGCGGAATGGGAAAGTCCGAGCGAGCGGACTTCGTGGCAGGCAACGTTGTATTTTTCGCTCAACTGCTCGGCGACCTTGAAGCAGGCATCGCTGTGTTCTTTGAGGAAGCGGAGAAAATCGTCGCGCTTCACGAAGTTGACCTGGCAGGGATCGATGGTCTCGGCGGTCAACTCATAGGCCTTGCCGGAAACGGCCGCGCTCAAGCCGAGCACTTCGCCGGGCTCGGCAATCTTGAGGATAAGGGTCTTGCCGTCGCTGGCGCAGATGGAAAGCTTAACGCGTCCTTTGCAGAGGACGAAAATGCCGCGCGGCGCTTGTCCTTCGACAAACAGGACCGCTCCCTTGGGGTACGCGGTGGCGTATTTGATGCTCTCAAACGATTGCAGGGCGGCGGTTGGCAGATCGCAGAAGAGGCGGTCGGCGCGCATCTTGCAGGTAAGGCAGCTTTCGATAATATCCAGACCGTATGGTGAGAGCATTGAAACCCCCGTGGACACCCACTGCCAGGCCGGTGCAATTGGACAGGCGGCCTGTGACGGATGTCACTACATCAGTGTGCGTCCCGGCCTAACTTGCAGCGGTGACAAGGGGCACAAGTAGTTGTGATATGAGTCACAAGGGAAGCCAGGGACTTGAAAAGACAGCTCTAAACGCGCGGAATTACTGGCCTTCGGGGCGGTTTCAGGGCATACTGAACAAGAAAGCGGTAATCGGAGATTTCGTTTTAGAGGACTTTAGCTGTGGCGATTTATTCTGACGAAACCCAGCCCCAGGAACATCTGGAGCGGCCCAGCCGGCAACTGGGTCCCGAGCAGCCCGACGCCGACGCGCAGCGTAAACGGATGCTAATCGCGTTGGGGATTCTGTTGATGGCGCTTGCCGCCGTCATTGTAAGGGATTGGGATTTCTGGTTCCCGAGCCGGCCCGATTCGCCGGAAGTGGTGGCCGCGCGGAAAGCCAAGATGCTGGAGGAGCAGACGGAGGCACAGGCCCCGTCATCTCATCCGCGTCCTGCGGCAAAACCGGCCGTACCCGCCGAGCAACTGGCGTCGGACGCGCCTCCGATGGCAGCTACAACGCAGCGGACGGTATTGCCTCCCCTACAGGTGGAAGTGGTTGCAGGCAACCAGCGCGTGAGCGTGCCCGGAAAAAATCCCGCGATTCATGTTGACGTGGGCGAAGGTGGAACTACTCCGACTGGCCGCGGCGGCAATGACATGGTGAGCGCCGCGGACCGTGTGTCGATTCCTCCGCAGATTCAGCAGAGGTTAAGCGTTTCGGTTCCGCCGGATTATCCTTTGCTGGCACGCCAGATGAAGGTACAGGGCGCGGTAAGCCTGCAAGCGCTGATTGCGCGTGATGGAACGATCCAGGAGTTGCAGATTTTGAGCGGACCGGAAATTCTGGCGACTGCGGCGCGCGAGGCGGTCAAACAGTGGCACTTCAAACCCTACCTGCAAAACGGCCAGCCAGTGGAAACGCAGGCCAAGATTACGGTGAACTTCACGATTTCGACGAATTAGCTTCGAGACCGCGTGGATCATTCCACTGTTTGACATGTGGTTCCGGGAGCAGCGTTACACACCATAAGGATCGGGGAACTCCCCAAATCGGCGCGGCAGCTGATAAGAGAGTAGGGATCCTTCGACTCGCGTTCAGTCGCTGCGCTCCTTCGTGCTCCCTCAGGATGACAGTAGTAAAATTCATCCGGTCACAGTACTAATGTAGTGCGGCGCACATAACGTCCGTTATATCTCGCTTGCGATGGCCCAGAAAAAGCAAAGCTCTTGACCGCAAAGTTCGCAGAGACATCCGCGAAGATCGCGAACAAAGGCCGTGCAACGCGAAATATAAACGTCGATCTTTTTGACACACTACACTAGATTCGGTGCCGAACTGACACGCATAACGAGGAAACTTCAATGTGTTTCTTCCATTCTTCTTCCTGTTTCCGTTATAGTTTGTTTTCTCTTCTGATTCTGTGCGGCGCGCTCTGTCTGGTGCTTACGACCGCGAGCGCACAGAGCGGCGCGAAAGGAGCATCCGCCATGTCGTTCACGCTCCGCAGCCCTGATTTTACTGATAACGCAGACATCCCCAAGCAGTTCACATGCAGTGGCGAAGACCGGTCGCCTGCGCTTGAATGGAGTGGCGCTCCCGCGGGAACAAAATCGTTTGCGTTGATCGTCGACGATCCGGATGCTCCAGCAGGAGTTTGGGTGCATTGGGTGATCTTCAGCATTCCGAGCAGTGCGCATTCTTTGCGCGGTGGGATCGAGAAGAAGGATCAACTCGCGGATGGGACGCACCAAGGGCGAAACGACTTCGACAAAGTAGGCTACAACGGCCCGTGTCCGCCGCCGGGAAAGCCGCATCGCTATTTTTTCAAGCTCTACGCGTTGGATGGTGCGCTGGCTCTTGGTGCGGGAGCGACCAAGGCCGACGTTGAACGAGCCATGCAGGGGCACATTCTGGGACACGCGGAATGGGTAGGGCGGTTCGGGCGGTGAAAGAAAAAGTGGCAGCAAGAACTCCACGCCAGCAACTTTTTAATCGCCGATTTTGAAGAAGCTGCCTATGCAGAAGGAATTGGCGGGCAAGAGGGAAATTGCAGCGAGAAAATTGTGGGCAAAATAAAACGGGCGTCCTGATTCTTTCGAATCCGGGCGCCCGGGCAGCCCTCCCCCAGAACTGCTCAAGGACAAGGTAAGCCCGCTCTGGAAATCTGAAAATGGCACGCGGGTGCCAAAGTGGTTCCACCAAAGTGCCACCGTCTAAGGAATAGATAACAGGGTAGTTGCATTGGATCAGAGCCACTCCGCGAAGCTCCGGAAACCCTGCCCCGCGAACGAGTAGAGTTGCAGTTCTCTTCCAAAATCCGGCAAGACTCGTTTTGAAGGTTTAAACACCCATGCGCGGCCAAAAATGCCGCCTCGACTCTGCTTGTTGCCCTTGGCCCGTTGCCGGCAGCGTTCCCGGCTTGCAGGTAACCTCGAATCAAGGTTTCCAACTTTTGTTTAGTGATTTTTCTGCGATACTGTTCGTTCTATCGACAACCTGCGAGGGATCTTGAACGACTATCTTCTGTCCGTCATATTTGGAATCGTCGAAGGCTTGACCGAATTTCTACCCGTCAGTTCGACCGCGCACCTGCGTATTGTCGAGCTGCTCATGCACGTGCCACTCTCCAGCGGATACTGGAAGATGTATTCGATCGTGATCCAGTTGGGCGCGATTTTGGTTCTTCCCATTTACTTCCGCAAGCACATCGCGAAACTTATTTCCACGTGGCCGGAAGGCGAGAAGAAAGACTGCGATATGCTCACGCACCCGCTGAGCCTGGTGATGATCGCATTCGTGGTGACAGCCGGGCCCGCGTTCCTGCTGACCAAGGTGATTGGCAAGAACCTGGAAAGCCTTTATGTGATGGGAACGGCGCTGCTGTTGGGCGGAATCGTGATGTGGGTGATTGACGCGATGAAAGCGCCGTGGGAGCAAGCGGGAAAAGGAGCACCGGGCTCTCCAATTCACACGTGGAAAATGGATGACATTCATGGCGGCCAGGCGGTCTGGATTGGCGCGTGGCAGATTTTGTCCGCCGTGTTTCCGGGGACGTCGCGCTCGATGTCAACGATTGCCGCGGGACAGCTGGTGGGAATGTCGCGGGCGGCAGCGCTCGAATTTTCGTTCTTCCTCTCGATGCCGACCATGGCGTTGGCGACGCTCTATACGCTTTACAAGTCACTCTCCGGCAAAGACGATAATCCGATTGGCGTGGACGAGCTCACGCAGCACGAGTGGGTCGTGCTCGCGATCGGATTCGTGGTTTCTTTCATCGTCGCTTACGGCGCGGTGGCCTGGTTCATGAACTGGGTACGCAAGCGCGGCTTTGCTCCATTTGCCGTGTACCGCATCATTTTGGGAGCGATTGTGCTGGCGTGGGCCGCGGGGATGATTGGAAGATAATTCGTCGCTAGACCCCACCTAGACCGCTACGAGGATGCGCCGCCGCATGCTGTAAAGGGTAAAATGGATTAGGTGTACTGTGAGCATCACGATCCATCCTGAATTTGAAAGCAAGCTTCGCGCGTTGGCTGGGGCAGAGGGAATCTCCGTCGAACAGTATCTGGAGCGGCTCATCCAGGCGGAACAAGATGCCGACGAGAAACTGCAAGCGCTGGCCATTGAGGGGCTCAATTCCGGTGAGCCGATTGAGATCGGCCCAGAATATTGGGAAGCGAAGCACCGCCGGCTTGATGAGCGGCTACGAAATTCCAGCCATTGAAGCCGCGCTATCTGCTTCGCCCAAAGGCGGATCAGGATCTTGACGAACACTCCTTCTATCTGGCCCAACAAGGCAGTCCCGGTGCCGGTCACCGTTTCCTTGTAGCTGCTCACGAGAGCTTTGCTCTTCTGGCAACTCAGCCAGAAATGGGCTGGCACTTTCGCGGCAAATATCCGGGCACACTGGGTATGAGAATTTTTCGCGTATCCGGTTTTGAACGGATGCTCATACTGTATCTTCCACATACGTCTGGCGTGGAGATTCTTCGAATCATTCACGGCTCCCGCGATCTCTCCAGGATTTTGCAGCGCGATACGGCGTAGCTGGGATCGGGCGGCTCGGATCGAAAAATCGGCAGGTTTCAGTTTCAGTTCGTCGCTTTCAGCACAACCTGAGCCACCACATTCGACGCGCCGGCGGAAAAGTTCAAGTCGCCGTCGTATACCGCCACGATGGAGTGGGTGCCCACCGGCAGCGTCGAGATAACAAAGTTTGCTGTGCCTCCAGTCAACAACGCCGCCGCAAGTACCTTCTTGCCTGACAGGAGCGTGACTAGCTCTCCGTCAGGGGGTGTGCCGGCACTGGAAGCGACGACTACATTGAAGTTCACCGCCTGCTTGTGACTGGAGGGATTCGGCGAACCGGTAAGTGTGATTGTAGTTGCCGCAGGCGGCGTCACCTGGTAAACAACACCTTGGTTGTAAATGCCGCCTTGCACTGTCGTCCCGTAGATGTTCGCCGTGTTATCGAGCACAAGGGTGCTGACAGGCTTACCTCCGTCAACTCCGCCGCTAAAGCTATACAGCAGCGTGTAGATCCATGTATTGTTGGCGCTCGGCGTCAGTTTGAAAACGGTGCCGTCGTACCCTGGATTTGCGCCTCCCCTGCTAGTGGTGCCGTAGAGGTTACCTACAGTATCAAGGATCACGCCGGCTGCCGGGTTAGCCCCATCGGCACCGGAAAAGCTATGCAGCAGGGAGATCGCCCAGATATCTGCGCGGTATTGGCTTTCCGTGAGTTGGTAAATGGCACCGGAACGGCCAGAGGCTCCGTTTGAGGTTGCGCCGTACATGATCCGTACACCGTTTGCATTCACTTGCGTGTCCAAGTCGCCTACAGGGTTAACACCTTCTGTGCTGGTAAGTGCGAAGATGTGCGTACTTTTCATTGGCCAGGACAACTCGAAAACGTTGCCGGCTGCCGGCTTTCCTCCCATCAACGTGGTGCCGTAAGTGGCCCCGTTCCCGAACACACCCAGGCCGTTCGGAAACGTGCTTTCGGTTGCCCGGAAAGGCCGGGACACGTAGACCCCGGGACCAAGAGTAAAAACCGTTCCCGGTTCGTGGGGACCACCGCCGTAGATGGTCGTTCCATAAATGTTTCCATCAATGAGGTTCAGATCGGCTTGAGGCTGACAGCCATCGCCCGTCAGGTCGCTAAAGGTATGCAGGACGCCGAAAACTCCACTGGCATTCAGCTGGAACACCGTGCCGCATCCATCATTGTTGGTGCCACCCAAGCTAGCGGTTCCATAAAGGTCGCCCGCCCCGTCGGTGGCCAGGCCGCCCACGGGTTGACTTCCGTCCTCTCCGCCGGTGAAGTTGTAGAGAACGGTTTCTGTCCAAGTACCACCTGGGGCAGGACTAAGCTCAAATACTGTCCCCTGGTTGTAAATACCGCCATATCGTGTAACTCCATAGAGGTTGCCGGCCGGGTCAAAGATTACACCCGCATAAGGTTGGCCGCCGTCGAGGCCGCCGGTGAAGGAGTACAGGACTTTCTGGTTTCCTGCCTGGCTGTTAGAGACCGAGAGAAGCAGGAACGTGAGAACGACAATTACCTTTCGCATGATTCAGGCCCCCTGAGTTGATATCGCAGAGAGGAACACCTGTGGGGAGCGTGTGGCAGTCTGCTGGAAAGGAATTTAGACACTAAATCGGGAGAATTGCAGTGACGCAGTTATCAGATGTGTGTGACAAGTAAGGCCTGCCCCATCCTGCAAAAACAGTGGACTTGGGAGGCCAATTGCCCGTACCCAACTCGCCACCCCTGGCCATTTCGCGGCGTTGTCGGGCGTGCGAGTTCTTGTCATAATTGACAGGCTCTGGCTCCGTTTCCGGCTACTGGCGGGGGACTTGTCTCGCTTGCAGCCGGACGTTGCCCCATGAAATTTTTCTCGAAAATTTTCGAGCCCACCAGGAATAAGCGGCTGAACGAGCTGATCGGATTCCTGTTGTGCATCTCCGCGCTCCTCCTCTTCCTTGCACTGGCGTCGTATTCGCCGCTGGACCCGTCGCTCAACAGCGCTTCCCTGCTGACCGGATCGCATGCCGCACGCAACTGGATCGGCATTCTCGGCGCTTACCTGTCGGACATCATTCTTCAATCGCTGGGAATCGGAGCGTTCCTGCTGCCTGTGTTCCTGGGCCTGCTGGGAGCGCGGTGGTTCCGCTCGCGGACCGTGCAGGCTCCCATCGCAAAGACTTTGGGCGCGATCTGGCTGCTGATGTTTGTGCCCGCGTTGCTCGCTATTTTGCCGGGACATCTGCATTGGATGGGCGCGATTCCGGTGGAAGGCCTGGTGGGACGGATCGTTGGAGATGCGCTCATTCACTATCTGAATGTCGCGGGCGCTTATATCGTCTGCACGACGGTTCTTGCGGTTGCGCTCTACCTGACCACGGCGTTTTCGTTCTCCGCGATTCAGGTGTGGGCGCCCACGCGGTTTGCGTTTGTGGTGGCATTGCGCGACCGCTGGCGCGATTGGCAGGATGAACGCGAGCGCCAGCGTCAGCAAAAGGAACTCGAAAAACGCCGCGCACAAAAGCCCGTGGTCAGCGCGCAACTTGTACCCGCACGCGCGCTCGCGCCGCGTCCGGAAGCTGTGCCCGAGCCAGCGCCGCGGCGCACTGAGCCGGTCGCGGAAGTCCAGACGCAGGACCGTGGCCCGACGGGCATTGAGCGCATGGCGGAAGAAGAAAATGTGGCCACGGGCGATGGTGTCGCTCCCTCGACGGAGCCAGCGCCAGTCACGCAGATCGAGGTCACGGACCGCGCCGACGTCGAGCGCAAGGCAAAGACGACCTTGCCCAAGATCGCGGGCAGCTACAGGCTGCCGCCATCGAGCCTGCTGCATCGTCCGGATGAGCAACAAGCGGTGCACGAGGACGAACTCAAGTTGCTGGCTCAGGTGCTGACGGACCGCTATGCCGAATTCGACGTGCACGGGCAGGTCACGCAGATCAACCCCGGGCCCGTGGTCACGACGTTCGAATACAAGCCGGAAGCCGGGATCAAGTACAGCCGCATCATTGGACTGACCGACGATCTTTGTTTAGCGCTGCGCGCGGAGAGCATTCTGGTGGAGCGCATGCCGGGCAAGAGCACGGTGGGGATTCAGGTGCCGAACCGCGACCGCGAAATTATCTGGCTGCGCGAGAACATCGAATCGCAGGAATTCCTCGGGTCGAAATCGAAGCTGACGCTGGCCATGGGCAAGGACATCAACGGGCGGCTCGCCGTCGCCGATCTGGCGGGCATGCCTCACCTGCTGATTGCGGGCTCGACGGGCACGGGCAAGAGCGTGGCCATCAACGCCATGATCATGTCGATCCTGTACAAGTCGACGCCCGATCAGGTGCGGCTGGTGCTGGTCGATCCCAAGCGTCTTGAGCTGGGGAATTACGAGGGCGTGCCGCATCTTTATACACCGATCATCACGGAACCCAAGCTCGCGGCGAATGCGCTGCGTAACGCTGTGCGCGAGATGGAGCGCCGGCTGAAGCTGCTGGCGGCGAAAGGCGTTCGCAATATCGCCAGCTACAACGCGTTGTTCGACGACACGCCCAGCCTGTTTGCCAGCGAGCAATCGGACGAGGGACCGATTCCGTACATTGTGATCATCATCGACGAACTGGCCGACTTGATGATGCTCGACGGCCACAACGTAGAAGAGTCGATCACACGCCTGGCGCAGATGGCGCGCGCCGTCGGCATACATCTTGTGCTGGCTACGCAGCGGCCGTCGGTGGATGTGATTACAGGCCTGATCAAGGCCAACTTCCCTGCCCGCGTCTCTTTTCGTGTTGCGACCAAGGTGGATTCGCGCACGATTCTTGACGCCAACGGGGCGGAGTCGCTGCTTGGACGCGGCGATATGCTCTACCTGCCTTCGGGATCGGCGCGGGTGCATCGTCTGCATGCAGCCTACGTCACCGAAAAAGAAATTGCCGCCGTTGTCGAGTTCTGGAAAGCGCAGGGCGTGGCGGAATATCAGCAGCACTTCCTTGAGACTCCGCAGGAAGAGCGCGAGACGCGCATCGACGGCGAAACGGGTGAGGAGATTTCCGCGGATGATAACGATCCGCTATACAACGATGGCGTGCGGCTGGTGATTGAGTTCGGCAAAGCTTCAACGTCGCTGCTGCAACGACGGTTGCGGATCGGCTATGGGCGCGCCGCTCACCTCATCGATCTGATGGAGCGCGACGGCATTGTAGGCGCTGCCGATGGTCCGAAGCCGCGCGAGGTTCTTAAGCGGCCTGACTGGCTCAGCGAAGTGGAAGAATCCATGCGCTAGGGTCGTGTCCCGGAAATACGCGGAATAAGTCTGCATATCTTCGGGATGCAGCGTGCGCTGCCCTCAGAGGGTAAAGCCCCGGTTTCTTGGCGCCAGATGCGGCGCGGCTGAAGCCGGCACCCTTTCAAGGCAGGTTCATTTATTCCGCGAACTTACGGGACAGCACACTAGGTTGCGGATCGCCGGGACTTACTTGCGAAACCCTTCAATCAAAAAAGAGGGCCGGACGGTTTGTCTGTCCGGCCCAAGAGGGTTTGCTTGCCCACAATAAGCACGCTCAGCGTTTCCTGTTCTCTCCCGAGGCGGCGATCGGAATCTGTATTGTTGATGAGCCGGACACAATGTTAAGCGTAGCGGTGTCCGATCCAGTCGCGTCGGGTGTGAACGTCACACTGATCGAGCACTTCCGCCCGGCGGCCAGGGTGGCCCCACAAAACTCGTGGAAGCTGAACTGGGATGCGTCGCCAGCGGTCACGCTGAGGGAAATCGGACCGATCGGCACCTTCGTGGAACCTGTATTCGTGAGGGTCACAAGGGAGGCCTCACTGCTGCCAACATAACGGTTTTCAAAGGTGAGGCTCGCCGGGGATGCAGTCAACGGCGAGACGGCGACACAGGACGTGGCTCCGGGCGCGAGCGTCGTCTCGCCCGCTGGGCATTGGGTCTCGCTCGCCTGGCCAGGGATTGGGACGTAGTAGCCGATAGCAGCAAGGATGCACGAGGTCTGCCCCGTACTCGGCTGATAGCTGCCCGCGGCGCACGGGGTCGCTGCCGCAGAGCCACTACCGGCAACGTACGAACCCGCGGGCGCGGCAAGGCACGAAGCCTGTCCTGTGCTGGGCTGATAGCTGCCCGCGGAGCAGGGCGTGGCTGCTGCGGCACCGCTACCGGCAACGTACGAACCTGCCGGCGCGGCAAGGCACGAGGTCTGTCCCGTGCTCGGCTGATAGTAGCCCGCCGCGCAGAGCGTCGCTGCTACGGCACCGGTACTGGCAACGTAGGAACCTGCCGGCGCGGCAAGGCATGAA
>Ga0182030_10000540_pt1 | contig 71969 bp, 87 predicted proteins | sample 812S3MmetaG_FD_121299 | JGI IMG/M metagenome (GOLD analysis project Ga0182030, IMG submission 121299) | Permafrost microbial communities from Stordalen Mire, Sweden - 812S3M metaG (Illumina Assembly) | ecosystem: Environmental > Terrestrial > Soil > Wetlands > Permafrost | place: Sweden...
AAGCTTTGAAGGAGAACCCTATTTTTGAACTTGAGACCGGGTGTGAGGTCAGTAGGGTTCTAAAAGCTGGAGAGGTGGTCGAGGGCGTGGAGTATGCTTGTGGTGGCGAGACGAAGGTATTGCAAGGCCCGGTTATCTTTGCTAGTGGTGGGTTTGCGGGAGATACTGTGGGTATGCTGGCTCAGTACCGACCGGATCTTGCGGGTTTCCCTTCAACCAATGATCCGCGACCTGGGTCTCAGAAGCTCCTTACTCAAGTCGGAGCTCAGCTTATAGATATGGACTTGGTTCAAGTTCATCCCACTAGTTTCGTCGATCCGGAAAACCCACTCAATCCGGTTAAGTTCTTGGCTGCAGAATTGTTGCGGGGCGAAGGCGGAATTTTGTTGTTCGAGGGAAAAAGATTTGTCAATGAAATGAATACAAGGAAAATTGTCACAGACGCAATCACAAAGTTGCGGGTTAAAGACACGCAACCGAGGCAATGGGACGTCCAGCTCGTGCTCGATGAAGGCGTATACGAGAACGCATCCTCACACATTGACTTCTACCTTTGGAAAGGACTGATGCGGAAGACCACAATTGGCGAACTGGGCGATGAAGCGATGGAAACGATTCAAAAATATGCTGAAATTGTGAAAGGATTTGATAAGGACAGATTTGGAAGAAACGCTTTCGGGCATTGGAAATTGGGTGAAGTAAGGAGTGACTCTGCCATTTATGTTGGGAGGGTTACGCCGGCGGTACATTTTACGATGGGTGGTGTCGTTACGAGTGAGCGAAGTGAGGTGTTAGATGCTGATGGGAGGGCAATCAGGGGTCTTTGGGCTGCGGGTGAGGTCACGGGAGGGATCCATGGGGAGAATAGATTGGGTGGGTCGTCGTTGTTGGAGTGTGTTGTTTTCGGAAGGATTGCTGGAGATCAAGTGGCGAAACTTTTCATGAAGTCGTGATATGTAAGGACTGCGGTCCTGTATCCTGATTTCTAGGAAGCAGTTTAGACCTGATATTCGCCAAAGCTTTCAAAATTTCTCAAAGAATTGACAGATGCTGGATGTTGGGGTGGAAATGATTGGTCCGACCACATCGGAGGCACTAGTTGCGGCCGCACGAATGCTGGGGGTTGAGCATTCCCAGCCAATCCAGGAGGGACATTGGGAAATAGTGCGGGGGGTTCCAGTCCTCTTTCCAGTACAGGCCTCTCGACAAAGTTAGGTTCGTCCAACATGGTGACATCCTCGGCAGGAAGGTGGCGGTCGGCTTCGTGCTCGCGGTGTGGCTGGAAATTGCTGTAATCAGTCCGCTTTTGAAGAACGCTTTCAGTGCCCCTGAAAGTCTTTTGAAGCTCCTGGCCATGGTTGGTACAAGTGGTGCCTATCGTGCCGTTTCTATCGATTTCCCTAGGCTCCAGCCCTGCTGCGTCTGTGTAGACTGAAACGACGCAATCCATGGAATCTGTATAAACTCCACTAGGGCTTGAATCTGCCGTGTTGCTGTCTCTGTCTTGCATAACCTCGTGTCCGTCGTGACGGAGGGTTACTTTAGTTCTGTCATCATCATGTGAAATAGACGCGTCGTTTGATGAGCTAGGTCGAATGCGCTCAGTGGCATCATGAATTGTGTTATTTTCTCCATCTTGTAGGGTCAAATTCATGTTCGACATATTCTTTTGTTGGGAAGCGCTTGCCTTACCCGTCCTGCTTGGGATATCTTCCCCTGGATGCAAGCTTTCGTAGTGTGTTCGGAAAGTCGTGATATCAGTACACATTGCATCACAAATAGTGCATTGCCGGCAGATCTCTGAATCAAGCATGTCAGTATGCCTCGCACCTAAAAAAAATTTGTGCGGAGACTTACGGTTGCGGATATGCTGATCAAGCTTCCACTGGACTTTGAAATTACTTTGACACTTAGGACACATAAGCTTGGCCTCGTTCGATCTGTGGACCTGCTTCTTTCTTTTCCAGGTGGTTCGTTCACTTCGGCGACGAGCAGGCCGGCTAACTTTTTGATGATCTTGGGAAATCCCCTTGCTGGTTTCCTTGATGGTTTGATGTTCTGCTCTTTTGTGTTGGTTGAGCTTGTCCCAACGATACCAATTCCCACATTCTGTACACTCAACACATGCTTCTGTGTGAATCAATCAGTAAATAGTGCTCCTAAATACTGTGAAAGCACTTACTATTAACCCGGTGGACTTTAAGGTTCCGCGCTCTGGAGAACTCCCAGTGACAACGATCGCAGGTTAGCGAAGTTGACTGAGCCTGAACACGTGATGCTGATGGCCGAAGGCCATTTGAATTCGAACTCATCATCGTATCAGGTATTTGATTTATTGTTTCTCCAAAATTACTGGTCAGAGTTGGCCTAGTGTCTGAAGCCGAGCTAATAGTCGTATCATGGGTGGGATTATTCCTTGGTTCAACGCTATCGGTCGATCTTGGCATGGAGCGCCCTGCATAGCAATATCTTCGCAAATTCTGCCTTTCTCCTTGCTCGTTGCCCAGCCAATCGATACTGTTCTCTTGGGAGTTCTCCGCTTCACGAAAATCCGAGGCATGGGATGTAGCATCGCCATTTTGAATCGTTATTGCTTTGCTATGCATACCTAGCTCTTTTCTTTCAGTATCACTTTTCTTCACCAAGCTCTTGGGACAGACAAGCGCTTCCTCCAGAGGATCCCTAGGGTGTAGAACCACTGCATCGTATGAATGGATAGATGCGTAAGTCCAATTCTCCAAGCTTGAATGTTCCACATGCTGTCTCGGCAACAAGCTTTCACCACTAGAGATGCTTTCCAATGCTAAAGGATTCCAACTCTCCGAGTTAGAAGGTTCCCCATTCTGTCTTAATGAAGATATCTTACTGTCGGAGATATTCTCCGGTCCTAAGGTGGTGCCCGGGGGGTATACAAGAAATTCAAACTTTTGGTCAGTGGGTACCGTCAAGGCCTTCAGATGCAAAGCGAGTGCGAAAACCTTCGTAAAGCGGACATTACGGTCTTCGTAGACTTCCTTGTCCTCTCCCCAAGTGTGAAATAATACACATGGGGATTCATACGAGGTTCAAGCAAAGAGCGGGGCCAGAACATCCGACAAGCGAGTTGCATGTTGCGCTGCCATCTTTGGTATAGTAATCTCTTTGAATGACGATGCATCTATCAAAGAATGATACGCAGCCATCGTCAAATTGTGAAGACTGTTCCATCCATCTGGACTGTGTTAGCCAATTTTGGTACCATGATCGATAGATAGTGCTTCTTACCATGAGCTAGAACAACTTCCCAAGTGGAACGGAGTAAATCCGAGTCAAGGGGCATAAAATTTGGGAAATCGGTCTCGAAGACCCATTCTTTCAATGCGGCCAAGGCTAAAACTCGGACTACTGTTTGCTTCTCAAATTTTGAGCACCATCTACCGAGTCGAACGTCCTCGGGCATGGCCTCATTCTCAGCGCAAGTATACTCGACGGCCCTGATAAGAGATCCTAAGACGCTGACTTTGATTTCTGACGGAATGAGAAATGGACCTTGGGTATTGTTTCCAAGAAGTATTGGCTTTAGTTGGAATTCAATGTCCGCCATTGCTGTATCTATACACTTGGTATCAAGGCGGCAAGGTGTGGGAGGCGTTAGCTTCGCGAAACTGGCGACCTTCCGCATTTCGTGGATTTCGCTGTTCAACTTCCAGATTTCCCGATTTTGAGTGTAATTACGTATTGTCTGGGGATCCTTTTTCGAGATCTGATGTTCGAGGAGAGCCCGAGACAGGTGTTCATTATCTGCTTGCAGTTGCTTCTCGTTTCTTCGAAGTTTCTGTTCTCTGGCGTAAAAGTCTTTCATTTCATTCCGCCATTGTCGTTGAAGTGCCCTGATCTCGTCGATCTTTCGCTGTAGCTGCTTTAGGTGTCGTTGCTTTAGAGCGTCGATATCGTCACCCATTCTTTCCTCTGTTCGTCTGACGCCGGCTTCGTTAGATGTTTGGAGAGAAGTTCGACAGACGGTCCTATTGTTGATTACCTGGACACTGTCGCACGTAGTATTCTCTGAAGATGCTCCTTGAGAAAGCTAAGAGTGTATCAGAACCGTATCTTGGAATCAAAAGGGTCTTTTAGGACTCACCTGTCCCTTATTGAGCTCTGAATGCGGCTGATTGCCTCCATTGACTGTGTCATCGATATCAGATATTTCACGTGATCTTCTGTTGCCAACTGACTTTTTCCTATACTCGGCCACTTTCTCGATAATCTCGGTCCGAAGAGCAACAGGAAGATCAGAATATGTAGCGGATCCATTGATTTGCATGTATTTCCAGAAACTTGGCTGCTTTTGCTCACCCGGTTGAACTTTTCGAGTTGACGCACGCCCAAACAGTCGGTCCGAATGGGCATACCACAGTTTTCTAAGCCGACTGTCAATCCTCTTTCGACAGAACTTTTCTCCAAACGCGTCTTCCATATGCTGAATAACAGTGTTCTCGAAATCCAAGTCCTGTTCTTTACAGAAGTCGAGCCACCCGAGCAGTGCTACCACGACTTGGTCTTGTGCACCCATTTCAAGATAGTCTTCAAAGACTGTGACAAGTCGACAATCGACAAAAATAAGCTTCTAAATACTAGGAGATCAAGTATCATCAAGCAGTCCGATGTTCTGCTCGACACAAAAGAAGGCGTCTATTCCCCAGCTGACGGAGTGGTTGATATTGTGTGAATCTCAAAAAGAGGGACTACTAGATATCCAGCCTTGTCGCACTTCCCGACCCATCAAACCTACAAAACTCGGTAATCCGAAAATGTGAAAAAGCAACTTCCACCTATCCCTTATTGTGGAACCATTGGAGAGTAACAAGGGTTACAAGTTACATGGATCATATCAATGAGTCATGGATCAGCAAACACAGTCAGGGTTCAGAATTCGGATTGTTGGAGAATTAGTGGCCATGCCTGCCATCCGAAAATTTATGGTGTTCCTATGTCTCATGCAGCTCGGGGTCCTCGCCCGACTTTGGCCCTTGCTAACCGGAGGTTGATTGTTTGCGTGGTTGCAAAAAGTATTCTCATTGTCGAGCCGATTTCATAATAGTTTAGTTTGATACTGAAGCTGGAGAACTTTCCACTTTTTCATGTGTCATCTACCTAGTCCAGGAGAATACAAGTCTTCCCAAAAAATTTTTACAAGAGCCCATAAGGTAGTTTTGTCATTAGATCAACCGTCTCTCGCCACTCAGAAATCGAAATCACTCAGCTCATCTAACAATAGCATTGAGCCAGCTTCAAGCTCAATGTTTCATCCTTCAGTCTTTGAGAGCGGGGACAGCACTCACTCCATCCGTTCGACTGCTCCCATCCGTCTTAGAGACGCTGCTAATGTTCTGAGAAAGCAACAAAAACGCATTTTCATACTTGGTATTGATTATGGTACCGCATGTTTTGCTTTATCGTTTAGTATTCACGATGGCGATGAGGATAACCCACGAGCTTCTCCGCGGGAAGTATACAGTGTAGACTGGCCCGGGACTGGAGTTTACTCCATGGCCAAACGATGTCCCGCGGAAAGCTGGTACTCTGCTACTCCGATCAAACGCGAACAGATCAAGGACGAGTCGGAAGACGAAGAGAATCTCTATGATGCGGACGATGAGCATGATGCCCCGAGATTTCCATTTTTGGTATGAGATATCTGGATAACTCTATGCGTCCATACTAACTTTTTGAAGACAAGGGCAGATAGCGAAGACACTATGATGGACGATGGACCATCAATTGATTTCTACTGGGGTTTCGCTGTTTGGACTCACCTCGCTGCAAATTCCACTCGGAGCAAGTTGACCTTAGTAAAACATGCAAAATCGAGGCTCCTTGCTAGTGCCTATTCCCAGGTCATTTCAGCGTCCCTCGACTCAACGTTCAATGAACTCCTGAAGCGAAAACTCATTAGGAAGCGTGGTAAAAGGAATATTCCAGATGCTAGAGATGCTGAAGATGTCTTCGTCGACTTTTTGACACCTGCTTTTCGCCATGCTAAACAGTACCTCATCGATCACCACAGATACTCAGACGAAGATCCGATTCGAGTGATGATGACGGTACCAGTACCTACTCTATGGTCTCCACAATCTTCACGGGTACTGCAGTCTGCTATTGAAACCTCGATTCGAGCAGCAGAGCTTGCAGGTCCCCAAAACCAAAACATGGAGAGATTTTATATCATTTCGGAGCCCGAGGCCGCAGCCATCTATCTCGTTGCTGCGACAAATTGTGCACTCGTGGTACGTTCCCCCAGGATCGAGTATATAATATTTGAACTAATTGCCGAAGGCTGGCGAGACCTCTCTCATCTTGGATTGCGGTGGAGGTACGGTCGATGCTATCACTTACACGGCCAAACCAGAAGAACCCATTCGACTGGAAAAAGAGGCCGTACCGCCTGGTGGTAAGTTCGTATCTTTCCTTATTTAGTGATTGGCTAAAGTTGGGCTTCAGGCGATAGCTTTGGGTCTTGCTGCTTTAACGAGAATTTTAAACGACATATCATGTCTCGATTGGAAGACGAAGACTACCTCTTTCAACGCGGCGCTACAGCGGAGTCCATCGCGAATCGGCATATGCAAAGGTTTGAGGAATATTTCAAGAGGGAGTTCGACGTCAACGAGAAGATAGAAGCCCACTATCTTGAAATTCCCGGTCTGTTGGGCGACAAAGAAAGGGGTCTTTCAGGAAAGTCTGCCAAAAGATTTGACCCAGACAAGATGATCATGACTAGGTATGCAAAGTCCAAAATTGCGAAAAATGGGACTTCCTTTTCTCGACTCTAATGATAAGAGCTGACGTTCTCTGATTTTAGGAAGGATTGGGTCAAGATTTTTGAACCTATCTTGCAAAGAACTGCAATAGTGGTCGATAATCAACTCATTCTCGCAAAGAAGGCCGGGTTAGAGGTCAGAGTAGGTTTCGCCGGAGAGTCATAACGTTCGGTACTTAAATAACTCTTTCTAGAAGGTATTCTTGGTTGGTGGCGGTGGTGAATCAAAGTCCCTAAGGGGCTATCTAAGGAGGTATCTGCAGTACATGTCAAAGGATCTGCTGTACGAAATTGAGCTCATCACAGACGAGGAGAATTCGTAAGTGATTAGCTATTGCTTCGGAAAATACTCACGGAGGATCTTCACAGTGCAATTGCAGTCTCTGCTGGTGCTTGTCTACGGGCTTGCAATATGGACAACGGCCCTGAACGTATCACGTTGTCTAGCATCGGTTTCCTTCGCGTTGAACCGTATGAGCCTAAGGTTTGGCCGGGGCATAAAGCAGCTAAACCATTTGTAGACTATACAGATGGTGAATACTATGTCCGTACAATTGAGTACTTCATGATCAAGGTGCGATATTGAAAGACCTTTAGGCTTATACCATCAAAAAATCTCGCTGATCGTTGACTGCATCTGCAGGGCAGCTATATTGAGCTCAAGCAAGAATTTGACGTCTTTTCGACCTACCACACAATCGACGCAAAGAAACAAAAACTCATATGCCGCGAAGAGCTCTGGGTATCCGATAGTGCAACCGAGTCACACTACACTCGAGCGCATCCCAATAATCGTGGTAAGCAAGAACGTTTAGTGTTCTCCCTGCCAACCTTAGTGCTAGCAATCAATCGACTAAGAGTCAAACAAGATAAAGTGCAACTTGCGGGCTGGATAGACGTTGACATGACGTTTTTGAGAGATCGTGGAATCATTGCACCGACGTATCCTGAACCAGGTAGAAAAGGCGTCAAGCACTACAAGATTGAGTATGATCTCGTAGCAATTGTGGAAGGGCTCAATCTCAGATACGAGGCCAGGTGGCCTTCCAGTACTAATATGGAGAAAGTCACTCAAGGCCAGGTCAGCATTGCTGCTGCATTTCGTCCTGGTACAAAGTAGATCAATAGTACTAGTTGAATTAGATCCACGTGACAAATTAGTATACATACGTACAAATTCGTGCCCAAACAAACTCCAAGCTTCGCCCACCTTTATTTTCGAATCCGACTTTCCACGTTTGATCCAGTCTATTTTGTGGTGGGCAGATCAATATCTCAGGGTAAGGGGTCGTCGTAGCCGGGGTGTGAGATGTGGCGCCGAATAGGCTTTCGTTCCCGATTCCGCCAACCCGGGCAACACCTCAATTTTCGAGCAACGCTAGTCTAGGATCATCCCGCAGAGATCTAATGTTCGATCTGGCATAGCTGACGCCACCAATTTGTTGGATATCGAAGGTGAGAGGCGGCTGCATGACCGGGGAGAAAACTTCGGCATGCCGATAAAGTGCAGGGGTGGACGCCTCCTCTTTTCTTGTTGCGATATCACTATCCTTGTTTTTGTGAGAACCTTGCTTTGTACTGAACACGCCATGCCGTCACCCGGGATCTCTGTTTATAATCGACAATAATCATATATTGCGTGGTTTTGCTTTTTCAGTTGGGCTCTGCTATAACAAGCCGATCAAGGATTGACAAGGATGGCTAGCCACGGAGCGTCAGACCCCAGTCTTTGTGATCGTGGATCCAATATCTAGCGCCTTGGCTTTAGTTTCGCTCTGGCGCATTCTACGGTTGGATAACACTCCTTGTTTGAAGACCCATCAACTAGGATTGCCCTTAAAGTATAACAAGAACGGGCATCACTTCTCATTCTCATTTTTGTGGACACGGCCCGGAGACCTTGATGCTTGAAAGCAAAAGTAAACACCTTCTGTACGTATCCACAATTGGAAGATTGTTATCGGATCAGTTTCAGATTACGAAGAGGATTAGGGGATCTAACCGACTAGCAGACTCTTCTCAACTGTTTACTAGTCGCCAAAATCACCAGACAGTGGCGTGGAAGAAGTCTCTTTTGAACACATTTGGTGAAGTGTCTCTCTAAGTCAGATCTATGGATGCCTCACTGTGCACGTGATGTAGATGGTATTTTGAGCCCAGAGTATGAGTATCTCTCCTTGATCATCAGTATCCTACTTAAATATGCCCATATATCGCTTCACAAGTTTTGTAAAGTAACTACAGCAGTACTAGATTTAGCTTAAAGGCACCCTCTTAGCGTGATAGAGTAAGGTAAATTGAAAGTCAGGTCCTCGTCAGGTCACGTGCCTTTATTATTGAGGTCCACGTGTGTTTGCATCACACGTGATTATTTCATGATCTACATCGCTATTATTTGATTATTCTGTCCTATCTCTATAATAGATTTAATCTTTATTAAGTGATTGCAATAAGCCTCAACTTTCTTGTAATAATTAATATTGAACCCCAGGACTTTGTCAGTGCTTTTCCTGCTTTGTCTTCCTTGAAGTGATTTTGTGACCTTACTTAAACTTTATATTATTCTTAATAGCTTTTCTTATTTCTTATCTTTAGAAACCTTTCCAGACTCTCTAGTACTTGTAGTAGACTTTAGACTCACATAGCTTTATTATACATTTTAATTAAATATAAGATATCTAGATACTATAAAATATTTTTATTTTATTTCTAGGAAATTCTTTTAGACCCTTTCCCCTCCTTTTTGGGGGAGGGGGGGCCGCAAAAAACGCTTTTTATCTGCGGTAGGCTTTTGGTCATATTGAGAGTCTTCCTTTATGATTACTGACAGCCAATTATTTTGATCCTAATTTCCGAACAATTCGAGATGCTTAGCCAGCTCCTACACGTAACTAGAATCGGAATTTAAGTTCACGAAGCTGGAATAAACTTATCCCATATGTACAAATTAAGGTAATCCTTAAGTCCAATTTTCCAAGCCAAAAGACTCTAATATTGCCTTGTTGACAAGCTGTCTCTGGTACAGCTGTTTCCCGGTCTGGAAGTAACGTATACAAGGAACTCGAATAATTGATCGTAGGAAAGCAGAAAATCGAACTGGAACAGGGGAAATGCCCTAGGCGGGTGGGTTTTACACCAGCTGGGAGTTGCGACTAAGGTGGGTATGACTATTCTGGTCATCACTTTGCCGGGGACGATGATCAAGACGCAAGTTGTGTCCCGCTTCATGGTTATTAACAGTAATTTCATTGACCTTAAGGACGTGTGTAACCCTGACGGGGTCGTGGCGTACCTCTTTCTGGATTTATTGCGAAAGGCGCTGGCGGAGCGGCAGTTTATACACTCGCTAGTCGTGGGAAAGCGCTTGGACAAGATTTAAGAGGCGAGGGATGTGCAGATGAAGGGGGTTTTGACATGAAAGGTTTTTGTGTCGCTATAGGTTGCTATATTGAATACTAAATAGACACCCATGATGGATTATCAGAGGGCACCTCGCATATTGACTAGTTTTGTTGACCACTTATCGAAATACCCTGTATTTTGATTGTTAGATTACGTGTAGTGTGTTAAGACTACTTTAATTTGGGTGGTTAGGCATTATAGAGATTTGTACAACTCTTATGTCAGGTGGGAGCACTGGGAAGCATGTATAGCTTGTCTTCACCTCTGGATCGCTATCATACTTAGAATGTTACACATTCAACCACTAAAAGTTATACGCTCCTGCGACACCATAAACGGAGGCAGGATCATTGCCTAAGAAGACCAAACTCTGAATAAGTGGATTAAGGTCTGTTGTCAACTTCACGTAGGGTTTTCCCCATCATCATTCGGCATTAGACTGCAAATTACCAGAGCAATATACGAAGATTCATGTGACGATAATGGGGTTCATATTCCGTTAAGACTATAAGAATGATAGGCTAGATGATAGCTAAGTGTTCATCTATATTAAAGACTAATTGGAAGCAAACGTTTGTAGGAAAGCACACAACTTGAAACATAGTAGTCTTAACGTATTAAGCCCCCTCAAAAATAGGACATGATATGTCCATAAATAGACCATGTAATAGAAAAAAATGTCTGAACAACTGACTTGACTCTAATTTAGCCACTCGTGCTTTCTTATATAAAGAAAATGGAACAAGACCGGAAGAACGAGTTGGACAGAAGACAGCGAGGAGTGCAAGGTGAGGAAAGAATAACCAAAAGACAAAAAATAAGAAGAAAAAGGCGTCTAACTTGGTCCTTGAATTCTCGTGGCCCTAAGTCTTCCCAGTCTACCGTCCTACTCCACAGCCGATGGAGGGGGCAGCTCTCCGTCCTCTGTGTCGGACGACAAAATAGCGTTCAGCTTCTTCTCGACTAGGATATCCTTACACCCAAGTCCCCAGGTGAAGGCGGAAGCAGCAATGCTAGTACCAATACCGAGGTACATGACGGTGTCGACGATATTGCTGTAGGCTTGCAGGACGACGGCGAGCTGATCGCCGGAGACGATCTCGCGAATGGAGCGGACCCCGACGTTGACTATGAAATCCGGAGCGATTCCGGTCGCAGCGACAAGATTCCGTAAAAAAATTGCTGATATCGAGCTCCCTGAAAGAACCCACGTGAGGTAGTAGCCAAGCATTCCAACTCTGTAGTACCAATGTAGTCAGCTAAACATTTCTTCAAAAATAGGAGTCACAAAATGCAGAACACATACTCATCGTGCCTGAGAGCATGGTGGAAAAAAAACCATGCCTATTGTCGTTGGCAGCATATGCACACCACTCATGAGGAGTTTATTGTTATGGATAGCCTGGAAGTAAATGGCGAGGTAGAAATCAGCAACAAGAATGCTGCCCGAGACGAAAAACGTAGTTTTTGCTGCTGACCAGATGATGCGATGTATCAGCATGGAGAATGGCACCATGGCCCCGTCTCCCTAGCGGTGCTCCCAGACCAGATATAGAGCAATTGTGACTCGTGTACCAATTAAGAAGCCGATAACGACTGAGCTGTTCCACGCGTACTGGTTGCCGCCTTACTGTAACCCCATTAGGAACATGACGGCTGCGGGGGTGATGAGCATAAATCCTAGAAGATTCAGAGGCTTCACCACCGTGGGTTCTGGCTCGGGGGTACGAAACATGAACAGCATCATGGCGACGGCTCCACCAACGGGGAGGTTGGTCAGTAAGACAGAAATGATTGAGATTTTTTTTAGACCCATACCAACTAACATTGACCAGGGATTGAAAATGAGAATTGATAGCAGGAGTCGCCGTAGACGCGACAGCAATGTCAAGAAAAAGGAGAGAATAAGTTATAGTGATAAGCCTTAGTATCAAGGACCGCGCGATCCCCGTGGGATACTTGGCCATGGCTGCTTCCACGACTGACTGTACCCTTGGCGCCGGCACTTATGGCTACCATCCATCGCCAGGCCTCAACCGCCTATCGTACTTCTAGCAATCCGCAGTCGTAATCAACGCCTGCACGTCAGCCTTACTAAATCTCTCGCTGTCTAACTCCCTCGGCGACACGATGGCGCCTCGAAGGGGTTATTTTAGGAACCCTGGGTTTTAGTTTAATCAGTGCTTTTTTTTCTGCATAGGCCAATTCTTTTCTTTCCATTATAACAATAGAAATGAGTGGTTTATCTTAAAACATACTTAACACTTATTTTGGTATAGCAGGTGAACCCAATTTGTGGCAGATCGAAGGTGGTGCAGGGCCATTACCCATCAACCGCGAAGAAGTAAGTGGCAAATTGATAGAAAATTGATTGCTGCGATATGAATGATGAATGAAGCTATGATTTGATTGTACTGTCTTATATGCTTGAGAATACTTATCTATCCTTAATTGATAAAAGTGATTGTGAGTTTTCGCGTTTATGAAACCACACTCGGAATCTAAACAGGTAAGCCCGCTCATTGTGGTGACGCCAACAGTGAACTGGCGGTATTGTGCTTCAATTGATGAACGGCATTGTAATTTCTAAAGCCTTGTGGATATATTCGTGAGCGGCGCGTGAGGTGCCAGACGTGATTCATAGAGAGGGTAGGTTTGGTGAATCATAGTGTTCGAGAAAAATTGCAAGAGATCATTAATGTAACCGCTACGCGGATTGGTAATCATGATAAAAAATAGGTTTTCGATGAAATTCTTGTTGCTTCTGTGGCTCATGGCTACGTCCTTCCACTAAATATAGCATACATTGCTCGTGCAAGAAAGTTCGGTGGAACATTCATCTCCAGTGTCATAGGACCGAGAGTGCCATTTCTTCCCGATTCAAGTCTTATGTCGGACATTCGGATATTTTGATAACCTTGACTGTGTCCTTGCCGTAGGGTTCTACCATTCTGGTGAATAGTCATTAAATTGTCGGCAGTATGAAGATTTTGTCGCTCCGCTCCCTCAATCACTTCTCCATCGGCCTCAAAGGAGACAAAATTATCACCTATAGGGACATATCTTTGCATAATGCTAGCTGAACCTCCAGCTAGCATGTCACGTTCGATACTCTCTACGTCGGTTCCAGAGTCATCAGTTTGAGAGCTCGAGGAAAAGCCAGGTGATCTTAACTCGAAATTTGCGCCGCCGATACTTCTCTCGGAAATCGACAAGCTTCTGGATCTTACGTAACGTGATCGATCTCCCTCATCTTTGCAGTATTTGGATTAGCAGAGGAAGTCCCCTCAGCCACAATATTAGAAAGAATGCCTACCTGTATTCCAGTAGCCGTCGGCGCCTTGCGGAAAGGCAGTATCTTCCACAATCTCTGGTTGATGGGGATTTAGCTCGTGCTCAAGTTCCTCGAAAGTGGCCACATGGGTGCCAGACATATAGCGGCATGTCTCAGTATGTCTCTGTAATGCTTCAATACTCAACAAGCCCCCGCCACAAAATTGGCAATACAAGGGGTTCTGGACTATAAAGTTCATCAGCTTAAGCTTAAAATGCACTTTAATTTATGCTCACGATTTGTCGATCCGACATCTTCTCCCTCCTCAGATGCTAAACTATCATCGCATGACATCTGCTCCTCTGGCATATCCTCGCCATCTGTTTGAGAACTGGGGTCGTCTTTGGATTGTTCTTGAGGTTGAATGGAATTCTCATTGGAGTCGCAATCCGTACTTTCGCTATTTTCGATGCTGGTTGCTATGCAAATTTCCTCCGCTTCCTTGCTTGGCTCTGGTGTTGGCTCAGATTCTTTAGGTTCCCCAATGATTGATTGCCTCAGGTAAGATCGAATTGAAGTTGGCCTAGACAGCTGACCATGTTCTTCTTCTGTATGCTTCCTTTGCGTCTCTATGTTTGGAAATAGCATCTCGCACTTTGCCCACCAAGGACAACTGCCTATAAAAGGATGTTAACTCGCTATCGCTGTTCTCCATTTGCAAGCACACTCACCCTTTCGCTTGTGAACGGTCAGACTGCATTTTCTTGTGAACTCTCTTCCACAAGCCTTGCAGGTTAAGTTTTCAGCAGCTTCGCTTTCAGTTTTCCCCTCATCTTCTAAGTCGTCCTCATAATATTGATCATGCTCCAACCTTTGATGTTTCTGGAGGTCTCTGAGGCGGATAAAGCCCTTGTCACACTGGGCGCAGCGGCCACAAGAATCTATGCGACGTTATTAGCATCCGTAAAAAAGCCTCTTGCTGCTTACCCCTCATCTTGCATTACTTACTTTTCGCTAAATGCCTTGCAAAGAATCCCTGACTTGCATATTTCGCGCCGCAGTTTGAACACACTAGCCTAGCAGCTGGATCTCTGATTATACCCCCTTGCTGATGGGAGCCCTTTGCAAGGTTCTTGTCTCCCTCGTGGTCGCCAGTGCTTTCCTCAGAATCACTGACTCCCCCATTCCCATCTTGAGATACAATTTCCACAGACTGTCTGTTATCTCGCCTTCCCTTCTGGGCGGTAGCCTGTCCCTGGTCAGATTCCTGTCTGGAAATACTCGGTGGAATTGTATGACTGCCAGCTGAGATATTTGTCGAACATGAAGGCATATATGCAATGGCGTGTTCTGTGCTGGTAAGTAACCCCAGTCTCATTGCATTAGGTGTCTTCTCGGAATTTGGAGCCTGCCTTCCATCTGATTCTGTGTAAGGGTCAGCAACACATCGCGGCATCAGATCAAAGAAATGTCCCTACCTCGTGACATCAAAATAGCTTTGCTATAGAAAAATTCTCTAGTGCTCTGCGAAGGTATAAAGTTCTTCGGTTCGACAAGTGCATCCGCCATTGAGCGCTCTCTTCCGCTAGAAGGGGCCTCGTATACATCAACTGAAGCGAGCTTCCATAGAATATTATTGAGTGATTGTTGCGAGTCTCTGCTTTCAGGAATGGGAATCAACCCAGAAGACTCAATCCGGGATGTTGTTGCTCCTGGTTGGAAAACGATAAAAGTGTATCGGAAGTCCGTTATCAATGTAGCAGCCTTTAATTTGAGCGCTATTTCAAAAATTCGAATAAAGCAATCTCTTCGGTCTTCCCACACAGCCGTATCTTCGCCCCAGGTTTCAAAATCGGTAGGCGTCGTACTCGATGGATCGATGGGAAAGAAGGGCATTAGTGTTCTCGAGAGACGGGCTGCTAAGTTCGCGGCTGTTCTTGGAATTTTGCAGTTGCCATGGGATGTTTCCCTCAACAGACGCTGAAATGCCGCCAAGTCGAGATTTCTCAATTGCTTCCAGCCCCCTAAGTTCGTCAAAGTCAACTCTTGTTTTCACGTTCTATCGTTCATATTTTCGGGATGACCAACCTTGATTCATCACTTCCTGCCTATAGGCATTCAATACACGGTTATCCCTTGCAGAAAAGTCAGGTGATCCCGTCAGAAATACCCATTCCTTCAGGGCGGCCAGTACGAAGACTCTGATTATTAACTCTTGGTCATACTTAGCCATGCAAGTCATGAGATGTCGCTCAATGTCAGACTCAGCCCCGAAAATGGACTGTGCCAATGATCCAAGATCAGATTGCTTTGGGACTCTGGGAACGCTCAGTTTCGTCGGACTGCTATGCCCGCACATAATGGAATCAAGCTCGGATTCGATTTGCTTCATGGCAGTGTCGATAGCCTCCATGATGCTATGTTTATCGTGCCTTGGGTCCTTCTTAGCAAAAGTTGCACCCTCTTCTATGTCATGGATGTGTTTGGTCAAGCGACTGATCTCTTGTTTTTGTTCGTAAAGACGGTCGATGAGCCAATCGTTGTCGGGTATCAAACGGTCATTCCAGGCAAGGTTTCTATTGTGTAGAAGCGCCTCCTTTTCCTCAATGGTAGCCTTTAGCTTCTCTTGCTCTTGGACGAGGTCTTCGGTTTCTCGGTGCCACTGAATGAGCAGACGAGCGATTTCAAGCTCTTTATGCTGAATTTCTTTCCAGCACATTTGCTTAATGGTCGATACATCGTGGTTTATCGTTGTATTATTTGCCGCTGCGTGATTGGTGTTCGCTGGTGATGAAGTTTCTAGAGGTTTCGTCGCCTGTCCCACAGAGTTTTGGTCCGGGTCCCGCTGGCCCTTTTTAGTCGTCGGTTGGGAAACGGCTTTACGGCCCTTAGAGTCAGAAAGAACCTTCTCTGGGATCTCAATGAGATTCTGAATGTTACTTGTCTCTCGTGGTTCGGTCGTCTTTTTCCGCTGCAATATCGTAAGAAACATTATGCTGGAAGAGAAACTTCCGTGTTTAAACGTACCTTATTTGGAATCTGGTGATCCATTTTATTGGGTCTTTTTTTCGGCTTTGAATTTCGGGTCGCCTTCGGAACATCGTTTGTAAGGTCAATTGATTCTGGAGAAGCAGTTGTAAGCGGGATTTTCGACTTGTAATGGAGTTCGAATTTTGATCGTGATGCCTGATATTCGCGCAGGAGCTGTTTCGTGGCTGCTCGAATCGATTGATCTAGATTCGGGAGGTCGGAAGTTCCTTCTTCAATGATCTGTTTCCATAATGTATGATCAGGACGCTTAGGATCCCCTTTAAAATTTCGCTGCTGACGTGTCCCTCTCCAAAAACTTTGCAGTTTATTTCTCACTTGAGAGATTGCAAACTCTTTTCCAGTTTCCGTTACTAAAAGGTCGGTGATACTACTCTCGAAGTCAATTGCACTTTCCTTGCAGAAGTCTAACCATGCGAGCAGCTTCACGACGCTGGTCGTGTCCCAGAGTTTCTCTTTCTTCGATGTCATTGTTTATTGATGAAAATAAAATGATGAAATTGATAAAAAGAGAAGGGAATGAATGTGGGAACAGCTTCATATCCCTGAAACCTGTGCAGTGCGGCACCCTAGATCATTTCTCGGGCAAGTCATTCAGGTTATACCCTAGTTTACTTTCAACAAAAGCTCGGACATGAGGCCTGACAGGGATTCAATAGGGCGCAACAAGGCTTTCCAGCCGTGGCGTCGAATAGGATGCTGCCCGATGCACCAGCGCCACATTGTTTTAGTGCAGAAAGATATCAAAACAAAACTGTCATATATCTTGCACATTACCTTGTAGCAGTTGCCTAATATTCTTTTTCCTTTTTCCGATATTCGCTAGCTTGGCAGCCACCAAGATTTCTAAGTGTAACGAGAATAAATCATGCATAATCTTGTTTGCTTCGATTTTGCATAGACTCAGAAAGACTCTATTTACAATGATTGGAGCTATACCTTGCTACTATTATTTTAGACTCTGCATGATTATGGCTAATGAAAAAGCCGGGTAAAGCGGTTGCTTTCCACTTCAAAACCAGCCAGTCACTTGGCCCAAGACATTAAGCAAATCCCAAGTCAGTCCAACTTTGAGGAAAACACAAAAACCAACAGAAATCACGTATTAAAATGGATCAGATCATCAATACCCAATCAGGCCTCCGTCAATTTCGTCGCGAGTGGGTCGACGAGCTCGCTCAAAAGGCAAGATTGACCCAAACTCTTGAAAGAGAGCCGACCCCTTCTAGTCATGTGGGGAGAACACTTGATAGCGACGTGGCAATGTTACAAAAATCAACTACCTCAACTTGGGCAGCAGTCAACAACTCCTCCGTCATTCTACCGTCTGACCAGCAAATTCCAGCGCAACCATCATTCTGCTCCGCTGAGCCCTCAACTATTCACAAATATGTCGTCGGAGTTGATTATGGAACAACTTTCACTTCGGTTTCGTGGATTAAGCATCCAGCTGCACAAGAACGGCCAGTGGCTTCCTACTGGGACATCAAGAGCGTCATGAATTGGCCAGATTCTGGAATTTCGGGATCGAGGAAGCAGGTTCCAAGCGAAACTTGGTATTCTTCAATTCAAACCCAGCCTCTAAGGCTAGGAAAGGAGAGTATCTCGGAAGAAGAGTCCGATACTGAAGAAGAGGAGAATAGCTATGTTAGAACAGACGTTGTAAGTCGTAAATCCACCTCATCCGATAAAGCTGATGACAGTAGGTGAAATCTATCGAAGAACTCGATGACGAGCTGATGCTCGACGACGACCAATCTACCCAATTTCTTTGGGGTTACGCGGTACCCTATCAGCAGTATTCGGCCAATACAGCGCGCGATCCTCTTGGACTTGTGAAGCGCCCGAAGACTCTTTTACTAGATACAGCATATACTCAGCAGGACCGGACGAAATTACTTCCCGTCATAGGAGAATTGATGAGGCGAAATGTCATTCGAAGGAAAGGTGTCAAAGGAGAATATAACACGCACGATGTGGAAGATATTATTACTGATTTCCTTACTGAAGTTTTCTTGCACACAAAAGCCCAACTTAGAATACTCGATGGATTCACAGATAAATGCCCCGTGCAGTTTGTGATGACCGTTCCGACATTTTGGAGCCCCCAGTCTTCTCGAATCCTTCAGAATTGTATGTCAAGGGCTATCAAAGCGTCCAAGTTTGGATCCTTAGGTCATGGTTGTGTCGACAACTTATTCATAATCTCCGAGCCGGAAGCAGCGGCTACTTATCTCATGGCTGCGGCCGGGAATGTGATGGTAGGCTTCCCTTTCGTACCAAAAATATTGAATTACAGCTCACCATAGCTCGGGCAGGCCGAGGAAACCTTTGTCATCTTGGACTGCGGGGGTGGGACCGTTGACGCGGTCACATACACTGTGGATTCGAATTATCCATTAAGGCTCGGCAAGGAAGAAGTACCCCCAGAAGGTGAGCTTGTTTCCCTCAATATTTCCTGCTATTAATTCTGTAAAAGACTAATTTGGATAAGGCGATAATTGCGGAGCATCTTATCTGAATGAAAATTTCAAGGCTTTGTTGGAAAGGAGACTTCGCGACGAAGAGAATCTGTTCGTCACCGAAACATTAGAGTCTGTTGTCAATCGTTTAATTCCCAAATTCGAAGATGATTACAAGAGGCGCATCGATGCGACTAAGAGATGTGGCCATAGGATCTACATTGCAAACCTCATAGGTGATGAGCAAAGAGAACCAGGCGAGGCCGGTGGAAAGAGATTTCAAGCAAATCATCTCATGATGAATCGGTATTTATTTTTGCCCCAGTTCTCTAGTTCTCTCAGCCTAATTACGTATTCTCTTTGTTTCGATTACTTACGTCTCGGGTGCAGTTGTGACTATGAAGAGATTTTCATGCCGTTGTTGAAACGGGTCGCGGCAGTATTGGATAATCAGCTGCGGCTCACTTTCCAAAAAGGCAAAGAGGTAAAAGTATGTATATCATTTTGCTTGAGCAACTTGTTTTCTGTGTTACGTCTATGGCTGGCTAATATAGCGATAGAAAGTCTTCCTTGTCGGTGGATTTGGAGATGCTCCTTCATTACGTAGCTATCTGCGAGAATATCTCGCTGGGATTTCAAAATCGCTCCCATCCCCAATCACATTGGTTACGGACCAGAATTCGTGAGAAACCCCCACTGCTGCTCTAGAAAAATACTAATTTTTAAGTGTGACAGCAGTCTCAGTTGGAGCAGTTCTTAGGGCCCACAACTTAGACAAAGGACCTAAAAGAGTTCTCCAGTCAAGCTATGGCTTCTTGAGAACTGAACCTTATGAACCCGAAGAATATCCAGAGCATAGCAACGCCACCCCTTTTACTTCCGAGATGGATGGGGATCTTTACGTCCAGACAATCGATTACTTCATCAAAAAGGTGAGTTGTAGCCCGAAGGTCTACAGCATGTCTGAGCCCTTTTTTTTTCAGGGCGATTATATTCGATACAAAGAGGAGTTTGGTCCTATTCCAACATACCACACATTCTGGGCTCTTGAGAAAGATTTGGTATGTGAGGAGATTCTTTATGTGTCGGACATGGCAACCGAGTCTCACTACACTCTGGAACACCCAAAGAATAAAGGTATGTAGAATTCTCGAATCTTGAAATCAAGTCTGGGCTAAAATTCGATGGTCCAGGCCTGGTTCACGAGGCTGGAAAGATCACCACCGATATGACTTGGCTGGTTGAAGACAAGAAACCTCCCTTAAAACCCATCCACCGCTGTCCAACCAATAAAAACAAGAGATTCTACAAAGTAGAATATGACCTATTTGCAATTGTGGAAGGACGCAACCTCCGCTACGAAGCGCGATATACAGATCCGGCCGATCCAAAAGCTGGACCGCAAGTGCAAAAGGCAAAGCAGGTGAGTATCGCGTCTGCTTTCCAACCCGGCACACAATAGCCTTCTCATACAATGCGTGGTACTCTGTGGAGCTGCAGTGTTATGCAATGATGTTCACGACGTGTCGGTTTCTGGTCTGCATATGTTGATGAATTCACCTTAATCTTCAGATAGCTAGCGCTAAGAATCTATTGTCTATTGTGAAGAGTTGCGATAATGTGGATCAGTGAATGGGGATTGCCCCTAGCCTTCGACCCCGCTACCCCGCACTGTTTTTTGATACTGTAATTGACCTGTTAAAACTGTGATTGATTTAACGTCGCAACACACTGAAGACTCTTCATTCTTAGAGACTTGTACCTCGCCAGAGCCTAAGCAATTTCTTACACGTAATTTCCCACGCCAAGTTCAAAACTTCCCCCACATCTATTCCCCAGTCCTTGAAGCCAGACCCAAAAAGCAATGCTTAATGGTGTGCAGATCAATCTGAAGGGGAAGGGAGGTTAGCCAACCCCGTCAATTTTCAGTCATGGGTATCCTGACACTAATCTTGCAGGTTTCCAAGGATCTAGAAATCTGTCACCTTTCACATCCCTTTTCCCCGACACGGCACAGCTAACGCCACCAACTTGCTAAAGATAGAACGTGATAGATGATTCGGCTGCACAGTCGGAGCAAAGGCCCCGGACGGGCACGATTCGGTAAAGAGATGAAACGTGCCACTGAAAGAATTCTTCGACCATTAGAAATTGCACGCGTGTTTTATGCCGCGTCACGCTTCTATCATCAATATTCTAAGACGCGACTATTCGCGACAAAGACTGGCATCAGGCCACCTCTCTTTGAGCTTCACAAGCGTCCAAAATATAAGAAATTGATTGCTATATTCCGTTCGTAGTATCTGCCGTTGATCAATAAAACATGGCCTCTATAGCTTTCCTACCTAGTTACTAAATTTGTCGGGTATTACTAGTACCATTAACAAAAAAATACGGCGCATGAAACTTTTGGCACTTGCAGATTCTGTACCTCCCAGCAGATGCACTCGCTGTTATCCCGCATTGAATTGCAAAATATCGACTGCCACGAAAGAAATGCAATGCAACTGGTTCATATCAGATGTCGTTGTAGAAAATTTTCTTCTTGTTGTATGTGGAGTCTTAAGATTGCTAGAAGTCGGTCATCACATGGCCGTAAGTCTGATCCTAGGTAGTTATTGCGTCACGGTCTCAGACTAGATCTTTCAGCTCTGGACGTGTCCTTTATTTGATCCTCGAAACGCCTGAGAATTATCTACCTGATCTTACTCCCAACTGTCGCCGCTATTCTCATTACTTCCATCAACCGCGAAAGGATCTTACTTTTGTTCTTGTGTTTACCCAGTTATTTTTTGGTCCGAGAAGTCTGCCCAATAGTCCCCCCATCATGGCCTACGGACCATATTTCCTCTGCCGGAGCATTTTACTTCAGGCTTCGTGCTATGTTGATTCTTGTGATGCTCTTTGAACTTTGACATAGTTCGGAAGCATTTTGAGCATGGTAGACATGTTTCTGCCGAATAACTTTAAGAGCGCTCATTTTTACCTTTGAGTGTACTCACTGGCCTTGTGCTCATCAAACCCTTTCCATGTCGTAAATTTTCTCTCGCAAACCGCGCATTTTGCACCGATAGGAGAGTAATTGGAGTCCTTAGCATCGTCCACATTACTAATATCCCCGCTTGTCTCCCTTTTCCGCTTCTTTGACTGTGTCGATTGGTGTTTTGGGGCGAAATTAGAATTCGGAAAAATGGCTCCGCACCCCACACATTTGACATAGTTTGCTGTACCTCATAGGTCGTCAGCCCTTCCTTGATTCCAAGATACTCTGTATTACTTACTATGGACTTGCTGTTTTGAGATATTAGTGGAGACCTCTAGGTGGCATTTATTACACCTCCTTATCTCCTGGGCAATATGCTCAGTCATGTGATTCACTGGATGTTCTTCCCTCGAAGTTTTAGTCTGGGTTGCAGTGGCTTCGCTACTAAAGTCAGCGGTAGCTGGTATCCGAGCTATTGTGGTTCCTGTGTTAGTATTGGTCGATGTTTTCCCATCAAGTCCACAATAATTATTTTGGTCCAAAGGATTTGGGGGTTTTTGTGTGGTGGCTATAGTCTTTTCCGAGTTCTTGTCGTTGGCGCCAGCTTCCGAATCGAGAGGTGCTTTCTGTTCTGTCATGGTTTCTGTTTCCGCTGGTCGAAGCGTTAGAAAATTCCTTTGGTAGAATGCAAGGTGTTTGTCTATACCTTTCGGCAGCACGATGATTTTGCTATGCAATACCCTATCCTTTCATCCGGGGATATTTTGATGAAGTTTCTGCACTGAACGAGGGCTTGGGCCAAAGAGCCTTGCTGTTCCAGACTTTGGACCTTGTACATATACATGCACGCGTGCAGCCAAAATTTACTCTCCGCGATTCTTTGCTGCATACTTCGTCCATCGAACATTTTCTTTGTCGGCTCCTCAATGTGCGATGCGCCCGGGAGATAAATCACGAATTCGTATTGGAAATTGGTCGTCACGGTCATGGTCTTCAATTCGAGAGCAAGCTCAAATATTCGCGTGAAACAGTCTTTTCGGTCCTTCCAAACTGTAGCCTCCTCACCCCACGTGTGAAAATCCAAATTATGTTCTCGTGAAGTATTCAGACCGCTGAAAAGCAGAGGAGCAAGTGCTTTGGAGAGCTGACTCGCCAACATATTCAACTTCTTGTGGATTAAGTGCTTCCCGTGAGCTGTGTTTTTCATGACTCGATGAAAGGCGATCACATCCAAATCATAGAGTTGTTTCTCGCCTCCTGAACAAAGTCAGCAATTTGCAAGTCATCAATGTTTAATTCCTGGCCAAAACTCACCGAAATCTAACACTACTTCCCTGTATGCTCTCAAGTAAAGATCTTGAGAGGGTGAAGGATTTGGGAAGCCCGTTTTGAAGACCCACTCTCGTAAAGCAGCGAAGAAAAACACCCTTATGACAAACACTGGCTCAAATCTGGCTAGCAATCCTTTGAGCTCCTTCCGGTGCATTGCATCATCTCCAAGTTTGAGAGCAGAACGAAGAAGGGCTCCAAGTTCTGTATACTTAATGTTCTTAGGGCAATACAGAGAATTCCTCCGCTGCCCCCACTTAAATGAATCCAATTCGAACTGTATACTGTCCATCGCCTTGTCAATTGCGTCTGTCAAGTCGCGTTCCTCAACGGGACCCTCAGGCCGGGCGAACTTGGATCCCTCTTCGGTTCTATGCACCCGCTGGTTTAACCACCATAGCTCTTGTCGTTGAAGATATAGGCGCTCTTCTAGCCAGTCACCATCCCCTTGGCGCCTGTCCTCTTGCGCAAGATTCTTGCTGTGGAGTCGCGCTTCCAACTCGTCGATTTTCGCTTGCATTTCATCTGTTCGAAAAAGATGAGCTTCGTCTTCGTTCTGCCATCGTTTCCGCATTTGCTCAATCTCGTCATTCTTTTGTCGTAGTTTCTTCAAATAATGCATCTCGGCTGGGGTTTTCATTTGAACTGATTGTTGGGGATCGCAGTGCCCTTGGGCAATTTTTTGTAGCCGGGATCCATTCCTAGCAGGGCGGAAGGTGGGATCTCCTTTGGAGTTATGCTCGGTCCCTGCTGGCGCCATTGCGAAAGTGCTGGTGATGTTCAACTCGGTGAAATCTCTTGCTCTTGTCTTTTCGAGGAAAGAAAATAGCAATATTGATCAACTAGAGAATCTCCTTTTGGCTCTCCGATCAAATATTGTCACACGGACATGTCATACAACATTTTTTCAGGGCGAATATGAAATTTCCTCCACCTTTTTGCATCATACCACGGCCATCACATCTCACATTCGTGTGTATATTAAAGCTTGGCCTGAAGATGTGGCTTTAATGCAAAAGCTATCTTCCAAAAACAAAATAAAGATATTGGAGTTTCCAAGATAGTGATCAGAAAAGTTATTGGTCCTTGATTCTCAAAATGTCTAGCAGGGCAAACACAGACCCCGAATCTCCCAGAATAGCCAATCCTTGTCGCAGATCACCTCGGCCCAAAATCACGGAGAGACTCATCGCTTTACTTTTTCATGCCATACATATACTAAAACTGGACTCAGAATCCTCTCGTCGTTGTAGAAAGCTTGACTACTTTGCACACTTAATTTGGGACTATCGCCTCCAACGAATCCCAAATCATATCAAAGTCTTGCTACTACAAAGCTTTCATATCTCCAATCGCACTGCGATCGCTACCATGAATAGTGACACGGCATCTAGATTGGAACTTGACGACTTCCGTACTTCTTGGACCCGCAAACTCTCTCGACAAGGGAATCTTGATGGCCGCCGTCATGGCGAAAGCTCATCGAGGGTGCCCATTTCTGGAAGTCAGACCCCCAATTCGGTCTCGTTCTCTAACATCTTTGGACCAGGTCGACATAATCCTGCTTCTCGGTCGGTTCAACCAAGTGTGGCACCTAAGGATATTACAGCTCCAGATTCTGGACCTAGGAAATTTGTTATCGGTCTCGATTATGGAACGACCTTCACTTCAGTTTCGTACAGCATTCATCCACTGGACGAAGAGCACCTACGAGCCTTTCCGTGGGAAATAAAAAGTATCTCTAACTGGCCACAGGCGAATACGCCAGTTCTTGCAGCTGCGGAGCAAGTGCCAACGGAAACATGGTACTCTCCTATTCCTGTTGACCGGAAACTCAGGAATCCATTCTCACCCTCAGAGAATGCACGTAAGGGGCGCGGAGCTGCACCGGGCTCTCGTGTAAAGATGTCTGTGGTGAGGGTTGGCCCCTCTATCCTATAATATAAACAAAGATGCCTAACACCTGCAGAATCTCTTAGATACAGACGGTGAGATCTTGGATGATGACCGCTCTCTGAAATTTCTCTGGGGATATGCGGTCCCCATACAAGAATACTCAGGTGGGGAAATTCGAGAGAAACAAGGCCTTGTCAAGCACGCGAAATCAGCACTGTTGAGCTCCCCGTATACCGAGGTGGATCGCACAGTGCTTGCTCCTATCCTGGATAATATGATCAAGAAGGATATCGTACGCAAATATGGACCGGTTGGGAAGATATCATCTCGTGATATTCAGGATGTGATCACGGATTTCCTCATCCATGTCTTCCAGCATACGAAGAGGCAGCTTGAGCTACTACATGGGTTTTCGTACCTTTGTCATGTTCAGTTTGTGCTCACGGTTCCGACGATATGTAAGTATTTTTCAAATTTCACGCGCGCTTCCTCTACCAAGTTCGTGTACATTTTGCTTGATTATTTTTCTTGATATAATGAGTATCGGTCATTGAGCGATGATAATGATTGTTGCCGCAGGGACACCGCAATCATCAAGAATTCTACAGAGCTCGATGCAGCTTGCGCTCCGAGCGACAAACTTTGGGGCTCTCAAGAACGGCTCTATTGACAATCTTTTCATTATTTCGGAGCCAGAAGCAGCTGCGACATATCTTATGGCAGCGACTAAGAGTATGCTAGTGAGTTGACTCTAAGAACGGAATGTATTACCTACTGAATACCGTAGCTGGCAGAGACCTTTGTTCTTTTGGACTGCGGTGGCGGAACAGTTGACGCTGTCACGTACACAGTAGATACAAGCTACCCATTGAGGTTAAAAAGGGAAGAGGTTCCACCAGGAGGTATGTGATCTGAAGTTCGTAGTCGATGAAATCTAGGATTGTTGAATTATGGTCAGGTGATAATTGTGGGGCGTCGTACTTGAACGAGAACTTCAAAGATCATCTAGAAGAACGTCTCAAGCACGAGACATATTTATTTCACAATGGAGTGACAAAGGAATCCATCGTCAGAGAGTTAATTCCAAAGTTCGAAGAGGATTACAAGCGTCGCGTTGATATCAACAGTCGATGCCCTACACATGGAATCTACATTGCGGGTTTGCGAGCTGATGAAGATCAAGATCCTAGGTCCAAAGAGACTAGGAGAAAATTCTTTGATCGAAACCAACTATTGATGAGGAAGTATATCTTCCAATCTCCTTCGAAGTTCAATTCCAGTTTGGCATTTCAGTTGTTGACCCGTGATGAAAACCCAGACAGGATTACCAAGTCATTTTCCAAGACCTTTTGAATCGAGTCGAATTTGTCTTATCAGAACAATTGGGGCGAGCGTATGAGAAGGAGGAGCCTGTGAAGGTATGTTTACTGTTATCAGAACTGCTGTCAGACAATATTCATTGATCGTTTTGCAGAAAGTTATCCTCGTCGGAGGCTTTGGGAACTCTCCGTCACTGCGAAGTCGCCTCTTAAACTATTTGGCCGATGTTTCAGAACGCTTGGGAACGGATATAAAATCGGTTTTCGATGACAAAAGCTCGTGGGTATCCCCAATAGAAAAGCGGTATAGACGGCTGACCAAATCGCAGTGTGACAACAATATCTGCTGGTGCGGTTCTCAGAGCACACAACATGAGCAAAGGTCCTGTCAGAATCATTCAATCCTCTTATGGTTTCTTGCGCAATGAACCATACCAGCCTAAAGTCTATAAGGGACACAGGGAGGGCGAACCGGAATTGGATGACGTCGACGGGGAGGAATACCTAGAGACTATTGTCTATTTCATGAAAAAGGTTTGGCTTTTGAAGTTATCTTCGATAAAAAAACCCCAAGTACGAGCAGGGTAAAACCGTTCCACCTAAGGACGAATTTGTACCCCCAACCTATCACACTTTCCCCGCCGACAAAGAGCGTTTCCTCTGCGAAGAAGTCCTCTACGTGTCTGACCACGCTACCAAATCCCACTACAGTCCTACGCATCCTAAAAATAATGGTGAGCGCAACTAATGTTTTCATGCACTTATGCTAACGACTCAATGGACCTCCTCCAAGTAGCTGGTAAGATCATCTCAGACATGACATGGCTCCGAGACAAGAAGATCATCAAGCCACAGAACCCAGAACCAGGAAAAGACGGGGTGCCATATTTCAAGGTGGAATATGAACTTGCAGCAATTGTGGAAGGGCGCAATCTCAGATATGAGGCACGGTATCCTGCAGGTGGCAAAGTGCAAAAGTCGCAGCAGATTAGCATTGCGGCAGCTTTCAGACCTGGCACAAACTAGTTTGCGAAGAGATCACAACTTTAATGCAGGAATTTGGATCGCCGCATAAATTAATTGCTTATTCATAGCCAAATTTACCTTGACTTATCGTGCAACAGTTGGCCGTATGTTTCACCCTATACTGCAATCAGATATAATATTTCGTATTCTTAGAGATCACTAGATTTAGACCGTGACATCTATCTCTGTTGATAGGCAGCAGTGGCTTGCATGTGACGATGATTGTGGTGTGATAGAGTTTGCTAGGTCAGGAAAGACTTGAGAATGATCTATCATTTTTCGGAAAGAGTCTCGAAGATGGTGTGGAAACAATCTCTGAGGGTGAGGATTATCCTAGCCGCTGCTTGGAATGTGCGCTGAATGATGCCACATTCCATTGGAGATCTCGCAAATCTATGTGCGCATTAGGTGATTTCCAAGATATCAGAATGTGGCGTCGAATAGGATTTTCCCCGCAAAACGCGGGATCCTTCCCCAGCCTCCCTCACCGAGATCCTTGGACCATCGGGTCAAGGGCGTCATCGCAAGCAAACTTCACGTTGCAGAAATGCAACAATGGGTCACTCAGTGCGGGAACGAAATATGATATGTGAGCTGCACGAGAAATCTGCAGCCATGCACGATATGCGCCACTTCTAGCTGCGTCTTGACACTTTGAGAAAGGCTTGCGACTCGGCACGCCGGGGGTGTTCACCAGATCCGAGAACCCATTTTACATAATAGAAAATCATGACCTGGTAAGTACGTCTTCTGCGGCTTCTCCTTCAGACCCCCGCCCTTCCCAGCCCATGGGGAAATCTTGAGTCGTTCGCTCCAGAAGAACTGGACCGGAAAGTTCGGCCGCTGTAACAAAACATGTAAGATATTGTGGAATTTTGAATAAAGGGGTCAAGAGTTCGACACTCGCCACTGGCGAATTTGCTGTGTCTATATACTTTCATAGCCTTATTTTGTTAAAATATTATTCTCCTCTCGGCTGATGGAAATTATTTAACATCATCAAATTTGTCAATGTCACAGTATTTACATGTCGCATTTTCTTCGCAGTCATCAATTTCTTGCAGCAAATTCAGAAGGTTCTTTCTGCATTCACTCTCCTCTACATAGAACTAGAGTTGCATAGAACTAGAATCTGCATAGAACTAGAATCTACATAGAACTAGAATTCTCCCGTCATATTTTCCAAGACTCTTTCAAACTTTCAGCAGCAGCTCTGTACGCCTCATCTCTCTTTACATTGCCCTTCCCAAAACTCGCGTTCTTATCCCATCCATGCCCCACATTCTCAACCACATACCCATCGACTTCCTTCCCCAACCCCTTCAGCCTCGCCCTAAATTTCTCACTCTCGGCAAGCAACTGGTCACCTCCACAATTAACCATAAACACCCTCTCCGGCAGCGCATCCTTCAACACCTCATCCGCCGCAAGTCCCGGACTCAGTAATGGATCCGCCATGTCCACAATTTTCGGCAAATAAGACTCATCAAACACCCTAAACAGCACCGGCGGGATAACCGGTATCAATTTCGGATTCGTAGCGTCACGTTCAGCGCGTGTCTGGGTCCAATCCACACTCCCATAAAACACTAGCAAATTCGTCAGCCTCCCTATTTCACTATCCTCAATCGCGTCTTCCTTCTTCAAGCGCTCAATCTCTTCATGTAATTTGATAGCGACGGCGTAGGCGAGGTTGCCGCCAGCGCTGAAACCGGAGAATGCGGTGCGCGAGATATCGAGATTTAGTTCGTCGGCGTGGGACCAGAGGTATAAGACTGCTGATACACAGTCGTTAATTCCGGTTGGAAAAGGGTGTTTGGGTGCGAGGCGGTAGTTTACGCTGCAGATGACGGAGGGAATGTGTTGCAGAATGGTGGTGGCAAAGCGGGCATCGTCGTGGGCGTGGCCGATTGTGAAGCCACCGCCATGGAAGTTGATGAGAAGAGGGAGCTTTTGAGGGGTCTTGGAAGATGGTTGAGTTGGGTCGGTTGCTTGAGGGATGTAGAAGAGTAAGTCGAACTTGCCCGGAACTGGCCCCACTGTCGAGGGAATGGTGCGGGTAAATGATGCTCGCTGTGGAATTGGGCGAGAGAAATATATATCAAGATACGTGAAAATAGTTTGAAGCGTTCGGAAGAATGAAGCTTTGATACGAAGTATGAATCGAGACATTGTTGTGACAGTCCACTAACTTTAAGCCCCCCGAAGCAGAGATGTTCCACAACAGCTAATAATGATATTAAGAGAGAGAGAGAGAGATGGAATGAAGAAAGTCACTGGAGATTTTCTTGCCTTTCAAAGATTGCTCGGAAACATATAAGATCTTGCGGCTCGATTTTGCTCCGACTATTGATTATCAAGCAAAGAAAGGGGTAAGCACCAAATTACGCGATACCCCTGATCATGTGATCGGCTCTTGTCGAAGCACATTTTAACTTACCTATCACAATGCCCGCAGTATCAGTGCCATATCGAATAAGAATAGACATAGCTTGAACTCGGAATATTGTGGATTGCTAGACTGGGAAGCAAACCAGGCCAAGTAAGATTGAAGAATAGGTCTTTATGAGGACGTTGGCTCTCACTTGGCTCGATATCTGAGCTGCAATTCAGATCCGTAAGGGTCATTCTGTTTTCCATTCTAGGCTTATATACCCGAATCACTCTGCAGATGCAATACTAGCTCTTCTGTGCGCCACCTCATCCACACCTTCCGTCTGAGCTGCCAGAAGCGCACTCTCCTCATCAACCTCCTGCCTCTTTACCTCGTCCGTCTTCGGCCTCTGAGGTTTCTGCAATGCCGACCAAAGCGTACTCGCAATAACAATAATCCCACCAAAGATACTCCAAGCGCCGGGAAGAACGCCCCAGATACCCCAGTCGAATGCCAATGCGAATATAATCTGCATGTAAAGCATAGCAGTCGCTTTACTACTTTTATCAAGCTGTAACCCAGCAGTCAAAAGAAATTGGAGGACGAAGCCAAGAGTCCCCAGGAGTATGAGGAGGATCCATTCGCGTGGTCCTTCAGGCATCGTGAATCCAATCCCGGGAATAGCCAGGAGCGCTACGGCGGATCCCAGGGTGGCTAGAATGGAGAAATAATTGACGGACATGAGGGCATGAGCTCTGTTACCAATGACTCTAATCATGGTATACGCCCCAGATGCACCGAAGACGCCGACTATGGAAACAGCTATGGCGATCAACCGCTGTGTAGCTGACACCTTATCCACTGGACCAGCTTTCTTAGCACCAATCCCATCTTCAACCTTTCCAAAGATAGCAGCTGGATGAGCAATAATAACGACTCCAGCAAGCGCCACCAATCCAGCAGCTAGCTCCTTCCTCGTGAAAGTTTGGCCTAAGAATACGGAACAAGCCCAAGCCGTAACGATCGGCACCAGAAACCTGAAGACGGTGTTTTCTGCAAGAGGTAAATAGTGTACCGAGTCTGTAACCATCAGTCAAATTCTCACAACCTTGAACAATCAGTGGAAACTTACAATATAAGCAAAACAGTCCCCCAAACCCAAAAAGCGCCCTTAAAATCAACCAGCTCCTAACACTGGGTGCTCCGAGAGGGAAACCAGGTACTTTTGTCCACCACATATATATTGTGCTTAGAATGAACGTCATGCCCATTCGTGCAAAGATGATCTATTATTCGTGAGTTCGTTATCTTGCATATGCATGAGAGGCACGTGGGTGAGCAGGGTACCTACCTGGAAAGGATGCATGCCATGACCACCTTGCTGCAGGAACCGTACTATTGCATCCATAGAGGCGCCGAATACTTCTGAGATGAGGATTAGAAGAGCCCCTTTGTTGTTATGCCATATTGTTTTCCATGGACTTTGTGGTGGGAGGTTGGATGGGGAGTCATGTTCGTCCTGCTCATGCTGTGAGATGTTGGGGTTTGTGGGTGACATTTAGAGCTTTTCTCTACTTCTTAGACCTAGATTGGAGGGTTAACGCTCGCATACAAGAGTAATGGGAACCTTGAATGCAATAAATATTAAAATATGCGGGAAAAAACTCCTTATGTGTAAGATTGAGGCAATTTTTCTTTGCCCCACCTTTGCGATGTCGGCTGACGTTCTTGTACCCCGCAATGCACGTGATACAAAAGTCGCCCCTTTTTGCTTCTCCTTTTCTCTTGAGACATTCTCGCGTAATTTGACGCCTCTTAACTCGTCCGGAGTACGAGTCTCTTGTAAGCCGCATTGGTGTGGCTGAGAATGGCATTTCCAAGCAGCAAATGCGTGATTAGAAATCCATCCTGTAAGCTACCCCACAAGAAGCTTCACAATGACCTGATCACTTATAATCCTTCCATAATATGTACAGGTGACAACCACAGAGCAACGCATTATCTTCTGTGACCTATGACCAGCTTGATTCGAAAAGCCATTACAGTTCGATTATCCTCTCCATTTTATAGAGCTGGAAGGTCATCAGTCAATCTTCAAGTGTTTCATCCACCCTCGAATTTAAGTCTCATGACGCTGTCCTCTTTGTCCTTCCATACATCACCTTACTACTCTACATCCTCAAAAATGACTCAAAAAGTAGACGAACCACCAAAAGGTGATATCTACAAATTCGCGTCCCCAGATGGAAGTTTCAAACGCCAAGTCTCCTCATTCAGAGACCATATTTCATCCGCTCCAGGGGCCAAATTTCCTCCTCAAAAGGACCGTTATGTAAGTTACGCCTCACGTACTTTCAGTTCAGCTGAAATTGATGAAGTCTCACAGGTTCTCTATATCAGCTACGGCTGCCCATGGGCCTCCCGCGCCAACTTAGTCAGAACATTGAAAGGTCTCGAAGACATCATCCAAATGGTTGCTACGGACTGGGAACTCTTCCCTGACGGCTGGTACCTACCTCTTTCTTATCCCCTCTCAGAATATACCCAGAAAGCGAAGAATTAACATGTAAACAGGACGTTCACCGGCCGCGACAACACCGCCGAAAAAGACCCCCTCTACAACTTCACACACCTCTCGCAACTCTACTTCAAAGCCGCGCCCTCTTACAGCGGGCGCTACACGGTCCCCATCCTCTGGGATAAAGTCCACGAAACAATTGTCAGCAATGAATCATCGGAGATCATCCGCATGTTCTATTCTGAATTCGATGAGTTTTTGCCCGAGGAGAGGAGGGAGGTGGGTAAACCCGGGGGCGGGTTGCTGCCGGAGGGGTTAAGAGGGGAGATTGACGAGATGAATGAGTGGGTTTACAATACTGTGAATAATGGGGTTTACAAGTGTGGGTTTGCGGGGAGTCAGGAAGTTTATGAGGAGAATTGCGTGGCTTTGGTAATTCCCCCCGTATTAATCACGGATTCCTCCTAGCATCTCCCTCTAATTAATCGACTTTGCGATTTTGGAGAAAGAGTGCTGATGGGATTGATAACTAGTTCAAATCCCTCGACCGCATCGAAACCCACCTCTCCCAATACCAACCCAAAGGACCCTACCTCTTCGGTCCGCATCTCACAGAGGCCGACATAAGGCTCTATCCGACCATCGTCCGTTTCGACGTCGCGTATCACACGCTTTTTATGTGTAACCTAAAATCGATACGTCATGATTATCCGCAGATCCAGAAATGGTTGACCAATTTGTATTGGGATGAGAGTCCTGAGACGAGAGGCGCGTTTCGGAAGAGTACGAATTTCGATGCGGTGAGTTGAATCCTTTTGATGCGGAAGGGGTGGTTAGGGGCAATTGTGCTAATGTGTGGACAGATCAAGAAAGGGTATGCGCATACCCCGCGAAGACAGTTTGTCCCGTTGGGTCCGGAGGTTAGTATGTTGCCTTTGGAAAAGTGAAGTGAATCTTGGACGTTGGGAAAGATGATTAACGTCTATCCCTGCGTGCCGAAAAAACTGGTGTGCCGAAAAAACTTTATAGTTTAGGGATCTTAAATCTCTACCACATAAATATATAAAGTTATAATCTGTTTGCTATTGTTCTTTGGCTATTTCTCTACAAAAACTCGACTTACAGTCAGAAAAATACTATAGACTGTCTATGTAGTCGATCGTTCTATTAAGAGCATCAAAAGCTGCTGTAGCTATTAGCTCCTGCTCTATTATAAATATTGATCTATTCCTAAAACTCGGGGCTGTGGCATAGAGCTTCTATTAAGTTTAAATATAGTTTCAAAGTTGAAAAACACAGAGCCTAAGAAAACCTATCTATCGGATTTATCCGGACAATAGTAGGAGGTACATAAACTGCCAAGTATCTTAATAAACAAGGAAGGATTTATTGCCCTTACCCAATATTGTATTCACCGCCACACTAGTCGTATTTTATTACGCATTTTATAAATGTCACGTGCAAATGTGACATTCTTCAGAAGTTTCCACATACAGCCACATATTCTGCACGGAGTTGAGCGATCGCATCAGTGAAGCCCTCACAGAGTCCTTTCTGCTAGGAATATGGCGAGTATCGAATATCGGCGCACGGGTTTCCGGGGCATGCACCATATTCTAGCCTCCGTGATGTATAGTACGCTCGCTCGGAAAGGTCCAGACAGCCGCCATGATCTTCTGCAGTGGCTGGCCACGATTGGCTGGTCTGGCGTGCTTGTAGTAATGCTGCACGACGACACCATGCCGTGAGGCCGTCGTTCACCTGAGCCATGCGAACACAACCTCGACCCAACCTGTACTCCCAACTCAGTAAATGCATGCATATCGGCCCTGCCACAACTATTCACAGACATTTTTTCATTCAGAGATTCTCTCAGATCCTGTCTGAGCAATGGGCCTCCTACAGTAAGTTACCCTACCCCTCTGGAGCCTATTCAGCCTCGGTTCTCGCACAACTCAGGATTTCTCTTGAACAGTCACAGAGCTCTTGCACAGTCTCGCTTTTAGAGGCGGAGGCCGGGTGAACTCAGTGGCCTTCTCGCCAGACGGTAAGCAGGTCGTGTCTGGCTTGGACGAGGGAACGGTCCAGCTCTGGGACACCATCACAGGAGCACCGCTACAGGTGCTCAAGGGCCACTCAGACAGGGTCAACTCAGTAGCCTTCTTGCCAGACGGCAGGCAGGTGAATACTCTACTTGTGTCAAATGATTGGGTCTTAGAAGGGGACACAAAAATTATCTGGTTACATTTTGAATACCGACAACCAAGTTGTATAGCTATTTGGAACCAAAGTCTTGTCTTAGGATACTCATCAGGGAGAGTTTCTATTATCGGATTTAAAGAAGGGTCAAAGGCTATATACTGAGGACTATTCTAGTACTTGTTATCGACGTTCTTATAACTCCTAATATAATATCTTTTCTCCTTTTATCTCTATTTCATAGAGGGTTAAGGGGAGCATATGCCTTTATAGCAGTTTGTAATTGCCACTCAATTTCTAGAATTTTCTAGAATAAGCTATTACAGTTCGGTTATACTATTGATTATCCCGTTGACGGCGTCAAAAGCCGCTTCACCTCTTCCCCCTGCTCTACCTCGAATATCGGCTTATATCTAAATTTCGGGACTATAATACGAAGGTCTTATTAAGAAAAATAATGTCTCTAAGCTTTAAAGATACAAAGTAGAAGAAAACCTGTATGCCGAGTTTATCCGGACAAAGAGAGAGGTAAGTTACTAACTATATGAATTCCAACTCTTGAGGCTCAATCTCCCTACGCTCAAGTTTCTCCATGATTTCTCCCTTCATCAAGCCATATATATTACATGAACCAATAACTATATATTCCTTCCCCGTAAAACGAATGACAAGAGGAACATCACAGCCAAATGGAATAAATATCTTATCATCTGGCCGCATAGCTCGTGGTCCAATACCAAAATACTCGTTCTGAGTGATGAAGAAACATTGCGAGTTGCTCCGAGCTTGTTCTGTCGCATTCAGAAATGGAGGAACGTTCCCCTTTAATAAGGAATCTATAGATTTGTCCTTGAAAGCACTAGGTTGCTCTCGACTACCCCACAAAGCATCGTCGAGGTTCTGGGAGAAATACTCCGTTAGGCCACCTTCATACAAGTATTGATGATGTGACACCCAACGAGATCTCCTTCCAAGGAAGGCAACAAGAACACCCAAGTATCCACCGACCAAGTGAGCAGAGCTTCGGTCAGCAAGGTTCTTCCCCGTAAGAAGACAGAACAATGCGAAAAGGACTGTGTCGCCTGTTGGGTAGCGAAGCTTAATAAAATTCCTGGAAAGTATTAAGCACGTCCCAATATGTTCCACTACTGGGACTACCCCGTCTACCAGTCTGGGCAGAACCGAGATACGCTCATCTAAATCTTCCGGATACGACTCCCTTGGGAAAAAGTGTACCACGAGGACGCTGCTATGTAAAATCCCTTTGGCGAATAGTGATAGGGAGTTTTGAGATATATATGCCTCGGCGATGCTGTCTCCTGATGCCTTGTAACCCACTGGCGTCCCAACTGCTACCGTCACATAATCAAGGTGCGGCACCCAAGAAGGCAGACTACAAGTGTGCCTCGTCCAGAGGGACGAAATTCCACTCAAGGACATAATCTGTATCTTTTTTGATGTTTCCAAGAGTGTTCGAAAAAGATCCGTATAGACTTGTTGTACAGACCATTCGTAGTGTGGCTTGATTGGACAATCCAAAAAGTTGACTAGGCCAAGTATACCGTAAAGTTTGTCTTTTGGATCTGTGGATCCAAAGGATCCAGTTTGGTAAAGAACTTCCAGAAATTTCAAAAGTGGTAGAGGTGTGTCAATTTTCCAAAGGTCCAACAAGGCTCTGAATTGCGCCGAAGAATAACGAAAAAGTAGAGTAGTAGCTTCTGGCACTTGGAGCGCCAATGCCTCTAAGACATTCGGGGCTTCTTTCAAGCGGTCCCAAGCTACCCATGCGGAAAAGAATGTGAAGGAATCAAAGAACCCGGCGGATCCACACCGAAAGACTCGAGATTGTGCTTTAACATATTCCTGAAGGACCCAGATCCTCCGCCACCAAGGTCGTTCGAAGAGCTTGCCCAGAGCATCCCAAGACGCTGTATCAAAAGCATAAGGTCCGACCTCATCGAGTATACTTTGAAACTCTTCCACCGTCCGTGGCGTCCGTGGTGATCCCGGATGTTCATTAATGAACTTAAAGTGTGCTTCACCCCAGTCTATAATCAAAGAGCAGGCCAAGTTGCTATCGTCAGATTCGTCTCCCAGCCAGATAACCAAAAGCGAACAGGCTCGATATATTTCCCCCATCAGAAGCACCTGGTTACTCTTCTCACTTGTATCTTGCTGATTAATGCAGATGGCATCGATCCAGCAAACAAATTCCTCCGATTGTTGTCGTAACGCTATAAGCGCACTGAACAAATTCTCCGTGACATGGAATTTCTCCCCATTGAGCTGGATCAGGCGGGTGATGCTTGCATCTCCCCAAACGTAGGAGAGAGCCGTGAAGTCCGGGGATTCCTTTAAGCATGCGACCGACAGCGTACATTTGATGGGCAGGTCATCATATTCAGCAGGCTCTATTGTGACAAGCCTTATCTCTTGCTTTGTGGTGTCGATCGGTATGTAACCGCTAAAAGACATCGTCGAAAGGCTATCGAGAGGTATTGTATAAAGCGAATCGGTTTTATCTTTCTTCGACACTGGTACAAACAATGATAGACAGGACGTGAGAAGAGATATTTAAGGACATGTAGAATTGTGGGCGAGGATGTCCAAATACGCGTAAATATTATAGGACCGTGCGCCGCTGTTTTGCACTAAGTCAAAATTGTTAGCCGAGGTACTAATCTGTGTGGTGACCTTATCTAAATCTGTCTGTTATAGTAGTTACAAGGCTAATGACGATTTCTTGTAAAGGGATAAGTTCTTAAAGCTTGGATAAGATTTTTTTATGAAGCATTAGGATAGTATAAGCTTGGTGGTGGAGCTGTGGTAGATGAATTCTGTTATGCTATAAAGGAGACTCTTTGTAAATTAGGTGTGAGGGCGATGACGAGAATATAATTTTCTAGGTAAGAGGGGTTTAGAGTATCTGGGAGTAGCTATGGAATATAGCTTATAAAAAATTATAGGAGATACTAAAGTGTACATAGATTTTAAGATGTTTTAAGTCAAAGTACCTATTATTTTTTTTGGTATACCAGGCTTTTCGGCACGCAGGGATGGACGTTAATCTGGTTTTAATTCATGGTGAGTTGTTTCGTTGAAAGTGGATAGAAATGATAGAGTTCAGCAGGTACAAGGGTATTCAATAAACCAAAGCTTCACCATCTATGCTACTTCTTTGCGCAAAACTTCCGACAAGTGAATGTCCCCCTTTTATCCCTTTCGCTTAAATCAATACTCCTTTAAAGTGCTTAGAAATAAACACAAAAATAAAACCACCATTGTGGCACCTACCCTTCCGAATTGGCGTTCGAGCTAGTCTTACCCTCTCACTACACCTTAGAAAGGATAAGGAATTAGGTAAGCCAGGTTGCTGTTATCCCAAAATCTTATAATCGATCATAACGAGTATGTGGTTTGCGGTGAGGAACGGCAAGTTTTCCGATCTGGAAAGGGTGGTAAGAGAGGCATTTGTTAGAACAGACCAGGGATGAAGCGTTTTGTCTTCTCGTGCCAAACATCCCAATCTCTCCCAAAGGTTTTCCGCAAGAGCGATTCTTCAGCCAGAACGCGTTTCCGTGTTAATCTCGCCCCGGCAATTATCAACAGACCAGCCACGGCGCGCCACAGATATCGAAGATTCACAATCCAAGGCGCAACCCAACATCCTACCACTCCATCCACACGGTAGAATAACGCGAGGTTCCCGAGGAATATTAAAAAGCTCCCGGTGTAGGATGGATGTTGTACGTAGAGATATATGCCCGAGGTTGTTAGTTTCTGCGGTTCTTGAACCCGGAACGTGAAGTCTTTCCCCAGGTTACGGTAGGCTTGGAAACGGAGGAGAGATCCGATGGTAATGAAGGATAGGGATATTAGCGTCCAGGGAGTTGGGGCGAAGAGGGTGGCATTGAGGTTGGTGGGGTATGGGCAGATTGTGGATGATGGGGGAGGGTGAGTGGGTGTGAGGAGCGCGTGGGTAACAGCGAGGGAAAGGTTTAGGGTACGTCGGATGAGGAGGCCGCTGGGGGAGATATAGAATCGGATGGGGTCGTGGTGTGTAGAAACAGAGGGAGTAGGGTTTGGTGGGACGGAGGCGAGGTAGGTGAGGTAGGTTGTGAGGAGGATGGTGAGGGTAAGGATGAGGGACATGGTGTTTGGTGCGGCCATGGTCGAATAATGGGTTGTAGTTGTCGGAGGTGACAGTAGTGTTGGATGCTGTTATGGGCGGGGACAAGAATATTTTCTGGAAAGGGGGGGTTTATATGCGGCTGACCATTCGGGTTGAATCGGAAGGGGTTGGTCATAAGACAGGTTACATTCGGGCTTACTTCATTCCGCTCGGCACGAAACGAACGAGGATTCTCTACACAGAGTAGAAAGGAGGAAAGAGAATATAAGGAAATGTTTATAAAGGAATCTTAATATCAATCGAGATATGGTCTTTCTAGTCGGAAAGATTGTAGCAGATCCAAGGAGTTTTATCCAGAGAGTAGTATATTGTATAACCCGCCTTAGACCTGCTTGGAACGAGCAGGAATCATTTTTCGACTCAGAGCGTCGTTATGTACGCGCATAAAATTGCATCTCTTGAGCTGATGGTTATTTATTTTGTCGATTTCGCTAAGGGTAATAATATCCATCAGAGCATATGGCAAAGCTGATCTTCAGCTCAGGCCCCCTTCGGAAGATCCAAGTCAATCAACCACGGCGCATTCCTCGGCCTATAACTCAAATCCATTATAGCAGCATTAACCATCAACGTCTGCCTTCCAAATGCCACCTCGTGGTTGCTGACCTCCGGATAGACATTCTTCTCATCTTCTTGCCTCTCAATGGCCTCCCACCCAAACACCCCCTTGTCCTCCTCCCACGTGATCATCTTCGCTCCATGACCCTCATGAATATGCCCAAAACAATGCAACCTCGGTCTCGCCCTGCTCACAGCTCTTAGCAGATTCTCACAACCAACACTCATACCATCAAAAGGAAGATCCAAGATACCCATCGGTGGACCATGCGTCATAATGATATCCACGCCATCCTTCCCAAAATCCGGAATCGGATTCTCCGCAATTGATCTTACAGGAAAAGGACCAGGCTTAACCTGTTCTTGTGTATTCCACCTATCTTGATTCCTCTCGTATGCGAAAGCCCAACCACAGAATTCCGGCTGATACGGACTCGCATACACCTTGAACTTCGCGCCATTTTTCAACGAAAAGGCATGTACTCCCTCCTCCAGATACGTGACACCTGCTTCTTTCGCCAACTCTCCCTTCATGAATTCGAGCGCTTGAACGTGTTCCTCTGGGTCATCTTCTTCATCGAGATGGGTGCGGAAATAGACGGGGTCTAGGGTGAGATCATGGTTTCCGGCTATGACGAGCTTGAGTTCAGCAGGGATTTGGGAGAGCATCTCGAGGCATTTTTTATAGGATACGTTGCCGCCGACTGAGGTGAGGTCGCCACAGTGGAGGAGAATGTCGACTTTGGGGATGGGGCGGATGAAGGTACCGTTGGGGTATTTAGATGCTTCGTCGAACTGATAATTGTGGGTGTCCGAGATGATGAGGATGCGTGTTGATACAGTGGATGACATTATCGAATGCGATCGGCGGATGGCTGAGAAAGATGATCCCCAACGTGTTGAAGTGTATGCATGAAGAATTCTCGAGAAGTAGGATGTCCTTTTTATAAGGTTAGTAGTGGAAGGAGGACTGTGACTCAGGAGCACTTACCTCGAAAACCGGAACTGTTCAAGGCGTGACGATCGATCGAAGTTGATTATAATTCGGCTTCCCCGAGCAACAAAACACATGTGAGCAGATTAGAGCTCTTTATCTTATACGGAGTACATATGAAATTCGAAGACGATGGCTTAACGTTTATTCTTACCAAGTGATGGCTGCCTTTTGAATTGTTCAACAATGAGGCTGCCTGACGCGGGGCACGTTCTTGCCCCTCTAGTTCTATCCTGCCGCTTTTAGAAAATAACGCGCTGTTTTAAGAACGCTTCAAGCGTAGCGCGATCATGGTGATACCTTAGAACAAAACGACGGCGTTATAAATCCAAACCGAAAAGATCCTGACTCACTCTCAATGGCAATGCCGTGTTATTTACCACAGCTCTCACGTGTATCACAAGTTGTGGTCAATTGTGGTTTGTCACGAAAGTTTTACACAATCCTCCCTTGATCCTCAGGGGTCAAAACAGTAATTCAAATTGACCTAATCACTTTAACTCCGAGCCCTACTTTCATTTGGTTTCTCGTATTTTCTCAAACCAAGGATAAACGTGTTCTGATCGCAAGTGATGTTCAGAAAGCGTCGCAATATGCCACTTCCTGCTCTGGTAGTCCCTCATTTCCAATCGCTCCTACCTATTCCCTCACACATTGGGTCTAAAGAGGTCTCATAGAGCACGCACCAGCCGAAGAAGCCGGCAGCCCAATTCCATCCGGATTCACTTTAATCCAACTCGGTCTCGCACTCAAATCATCCAACCACCGCGTCACATTCGCGTACCTGCCAAACAGTTCAGGGAATCCTAATTCCTTCAATAACTTCCCCAAGCTCAAGTGAAACAAATCCGCTAACGTAACCTCACCACCAGCAAGATAAGCTTGTTTTGCGAGAATCTGATCATAGACTGCGAGTGTTGAGTCAAGTGACTTGGCGTATTTCGCAACCAAGAATTCATCTGTTTCCCCGAGACCTTTCCATCTATTCTCGTCAAATCCATCAATCCTCGTGTGGGAAAAGGGAGCCTACGGCTTAAAAACCCTTTCAAAAGCAATTCCACTCGCCGGAACATCAAAATAGCTCGTCTCCACCGCACAAGCCTTCATCCAGTCTCAGCATCATGAATCCAAGATGAGGTGTACTCACCTGCTCAAACAACCCATACCCCTTAATATCACCAAAATCCGGAATCAATTTCGTCCCCTGCTCCTCAAACTTCCTCGCAATATACTTACATATCGCTCTACTCTCGTATACTAAAAACCCATCATCATCCAAGACCGGTACTTTACCAAAAGGTTGCTTCTCCCTGAATTGAGCAGTACTCTGTTCATTCTTTGCGAGATTGATAGGGATCAGCTCATATTCCAGATTTTTCTCCGCCAAAACCGTCAGGACCCGGCGAGTGCAGGTGGAATGCACTGCGCCGTACAATTTAAGGACCCTTTCGGGCGGTGGCGTTTGCTGCTGCATCTGTTTCGAGAAGTTTGAGGCGACAGGCAAAGAATGAGATTGTTTTTGGTGTGAAAATGAGAGGCATGGTGCGTCGGGGTTGGGTATTTGAGGATTCGGGAAATGTTTACGAGCGGGTTGGACGAGGTTGTTGATTGAAGGCCGATCATGTACGCACGGCTACGTAGTGACTAGCGAACCCGCGGAGGTATCGAAAGTTATCATTCTTCTTTTGTTCTGTCTCTGTTGAGATCTGCATCTTGAGGAGGGTTGAGTGGTTCCAGATTCAGACTTGGCATTTCCGGAACCACGCTTACCCGTCTCCCCCCTGTGCCACAAGCGACGTGAGCGAGATTCAAAAGGCTAAATACAATCTCCTGTCGTACAGCAAAAACATTATCAATTTATGTATTTACATGCCTTTCATATATACCTCCAATCTTCAACATCCTACTTGTTACCCAGTCATCAGATACTATAATACTCATGGGCTGCAACCCTAAACTCTGTGGCCCCCACATCAAAAACCGCAACCACATTCTTTAAAAACACATCCCCTAAAATATACACATCCTCACTAGTATTACTTCCTCCATCATCAATACCTGAAATACAAACCTCATTCCCATTCCCATCCGTCCCCGCATCCAGAATCAAATCCGCTGCATTCAAATCAAACGTCGTTCCTCCAATCTTCACCCCTGTTTTCGGAGCTTTCGCCTTACAATCAACGAGATAAGCTCCATCCTCCTCGGAATATACTGCCGGGGGCACAAACGCCGCGTTAATTGCATCAGCGATAGCTGTGGGGTAGTAATTCAGCGTAGTGCCTGAATCGACGATATATTGTATCTTCCCTCCTGACGAAGGAACAGAAAACCCATTCAGAACAACACTATTAATATTAATAGTGTAAAAATCATACTTCTTCGGATATCCGTCAATCGTGGTGATTAAGATGGGAGTAGAAGTCCATGATTGCGTGAAGGAAACGGGTGGTACACCGCCTAGGGATAAGTACCCTGCTGGACCCGAGGAAGCGCGGAGAATAGCGAGCGAGAAGAGGGGAGGGATTTGGCGGGATTTGTAGAGCGTTTCAAAGATTGGGGAGTAGGGGATTTGGGTTGCTGGTGTGTCGGCAGAAGGGACCGTGCCTGCGAATGCGCTTGTTCTGTTGTCTTTTATCAGCGTCCAGCTCCCCACTCCCCCGATCCAAGACCAAATTCCCATAAAACTTTGGTGTTCATAGAATGGAAAGGAAGAACTCACATCGCCTCATAAGCCAACCCAAGCAACCCACTCGTCGTCCCATCCCCCTCCCACGCCGCATAATTCACCACCGGCACCGTCTGATTAACGCTCAATCCCGCCACCGTCACACTCTCCCACCCCAGCACGCCCGTCAAAAACTCTCCATCTCCATACGTGATATTAAAATTCTCTCCTGGAATCTCCTTAAACGTACTATCTTTATTCCACGTAGGCCCGAAATCGCAATCTGCTTCGGGGATAGGCGCACTGGTGGTGATGTTCACGCATTGGAAACCGCTTTCGATGACCCAGGTATCGGAGGAGCCGGTGTCGACGATGAAATCGAAGGTTTGCGTGCCGAAGGTTACGGGAGTGGCGAATTCTTCGCCTTCGAAGAGGGAGAGTAGGCCCGTGCTGTGGTTTGCGGTGGGGATTACGGCGTGCCCGAGGAGGAAGGCTGCGGAGCGTGGGTTGTAGGATAGGCCGTCTGCGGATTTTTTGGAGGTTAGGGAGAGGGTGTTGGAGGTTGTGGTGAGGACGTTGGTAGAGGTGAAGGGGACGGGGGTTGTGAATTGGAAGCTGGGCTTTACGCCACGGCGTTTCAATTGGGGACTGGGGTGAGTGGTTGGGTGGGAGAGGGAAAGGGAGAGGGCGGAGAGGAGGGTGAGGAGGGTTGTGAAATGCATTTTTGGTTGCAATTGGTGACGAGAAGTGGGGTGGAAGCTACGAGAGCAAAGTCCTCATGTTTGAGAAAGGTAGGAAGAAAGGGATAGCTCTTAAAAACCGGCGCAAACAAAGCTCTTATACCTAGCCACCTCCCCCCTCACGCACACGTAATGACATCGTTGAATCCCTCCATCGCGACATAGCTTGCATTCGCAGAACAAGCATAAATAGGCTGGTAACACCAGCACCCGCAGATAAGCTTTCATTTAAAGATACCTGTCCGCCTGCCAAACCAGGATTCACACCACGCTATCACATGGTTTCCCAGCCATACAACGTTGATCTTATACTGAGTTTCCTAATCTAGATCTTAGGTCCGCTTAGCGAGTGCGGGGACGACATCACTTGGCAGGGGAGCAGCCGAGTCTTCAGGGGTCAGGACAGGGAAGGTGATGGGATTGCAAGGGTGGGATGCGGGAAGTGGGCGGTAGTTGCTGATAAGGAGTGTGATTAATGACGACGTGTATTTCTTCAATGTGCTTTGCGTTCAACCTTGGGTTGGATATTATAACTTCATTTAAAGCCAGTAAGAGCATTAATTTTTGGTTCCTTTCTAGCTATTGCGATGTCTTCTCACTTATTCTCATTTCACTCAGGCTACTAGAGTCAACGATTCTCGATTTCATCTTCAAGTGAAGCATGGCGTTGCAGATATTGTTGTCTATTCTAACCGCTGGAAAATGCAGAATGCCGTGCACCGCCCGACGGATCGAAGAATCTGTCAACGTTTTCTAGTCGTTTTTCATTTTCATGGTGCTTCGGTAGGGTCTACTTGAAGGTTGTGTATACTCTGAGGTTGTATTTATTGATTGTCAAATTAAAATTACTTATGGAATCGCAATTGCAAGTGTCTGACCTAGAAATATACATTTTATATCTAATTGTAGTGTTTTAGAAGACACCGGTGTTGACTATGTCTTAGGTGGTAAGTTCTCTTTATTTTTATAATACTAACCCCAAGAATTAAGTTTTCTATCTTAATATCTAATTCGGCTATTTTTTAGTTCTCTAGAATTTTAGTTATACAACTAAATGCTTTTGTGTGTACTCAAGATTCAGTCGGATATGCTGATGATCAATACAGACTTTTTGATTGTTAGGACGGTGTAAGAATTTTTCTGCCCCTTAACGTTATGCAAGTTCAAGATCATCCAATATTCGTCTGGTTGACCTTGTGATCATTCGCGTGGCTATTTGATGACTTGGTCTTTGAACTCTTTCTAGAAAAGGTCAAACCGGTTACTCGTGTCAGATCTGAAGGTATTTGCAACTAACATTCTACAAAGATCTTTAAGACTTTCTAGGAGCTCCGCGTTGTCTCTGCTGTCATGGCTGAAATCAATAGGATTGCCTACACCCATTACCTCATTTTGGATGAACCCTTTCAGTTTAAATAATATTGGCGTGTTTGAAGAAGCGGTTAAATCTCCAATTGCTGGAAAAGTCAATAGAAAACGGTTAGAGCTAACCCGACACAGCCGCCAGGACTATTCAGATTCTGAGACTAAGTAGGGAGGGCCTGCGCCTCGCTCCAGCAGATGAAGATAAGCGATTGACTCTTTTTGAAAAGTTATATATGTTCCAAATGATACGTTGTGTCAAAGAGTCTAAAGCAATTATAAATCCAGACATGCCGGACGGACTGCAGCAATCACATGCCAGTTGCGCCTTGTTAAAATCACGCTTTCACACCACAGCACTTTAAAATACAGGGTACGCTGCGAGCACACAACCTAGCCTTCAACTTTCTTACTGCTTCTAATAGGTATTTATTAGACATTATAGGTAATATCGGTATTTAGATACTACTAGAACGGGGGGCCTTCGGCCCCCACCCGCCGCTTAGCCGAAGGCCTAAGATAAATGGCAAAAAATCTATTCAAAGTAGAAGGCGATATATCATGTAATGCTCTAGCCAATCAACGTCAACTAGGACCCGTGCTGGCGTTTCTCCTCGCATAACCCTTCAATCTAAGCTAGCTTAGAGTTGAAGGCACTTGGCTTCATGACTCTTTGAAGAAGGCCCCCTTTTCTTGCGGATCCGGTATTTGTGATTGCTCTAGAATTCATGAAATATGAATACAATTATTTTTTATGTAGTGCAGCGAGGTGTATACATATAAATACAATCATCGTTTCAGGTCTTCCTTTGCAGCATCTTCCTTCTCCTTGGCCTCTACACGTTCAGTCCAGCCTTTGAGAGAATCTTCTAACTTCTTTTTGTTTTCGTACTCTTTCTCTTTGGCACTTACTCGCTCTGTCCAGCTTTTGAGCGCAGCGTCCATCTTTTGTTTATTTTGATCCTGCTTCTCCTTAGCCTCGACCCTCGCGCCCCAGTTTTTAAGCGCATTCTCTAGCTTCTTTCGATTTTCCTCATCTAGATCCGCTTGACCTGCCGTTACTCGCTTCCCAGCAAAGTAGTCCTTTAACCTCTTAATCCTTTGTCTACACTCTTCTTCCACCTCCATCTCTATCCGTGCCTCCTGAGCCTCACTCTCCATAACTGTAGCCTCCAGCGCCTCTTTGACTTTCGGATCCAGCTGCCCATCTGCACGCACACAGCTTGGACGATACGAAGCCTCTGAACGCAACATCCCAAATCTCTGCTCTGCAAGGCCGTAGTTATCCTCAAGAGCACCCCAATCTACAACACCTGCCGGTCGCTCTTCAATAGCTGGCTTGACAAATGTATCATCGGGTACCAAGTCTGCGGCCATATCGTCATCTAAGCTCCAGACCCGTGCTGAATCTTGTCTATTGCCATCTAAATATCTGCAGAGCTTATATCGCGTTCCATCTTCCTTCTGGTTTGCATATATAGTCTGCTCTTCACCTCCCCAGACAATAGTACCATAGGTATCTTCAGGTACCGAAGCCTCAAGGACTTCAATCTTGCGGCCTGTGCTAAGACTACGCATTACCTTTAAACTGACTTCGAATTTTCCGAGTTTGGTTGCGAAGCCGCCTTGTGCGTAGCTGAGCCATTTGGTGAGTTGTGGCTCGATCTTCCAGGTTTTGCCTAGTGGAGAGATAAGAGAAATGCCGAGAATCCCCTGCATCAAAACAGTGGTGGGACCAGCAGCCCAACCATGTGCGTGTGAGTTCCGAGCATCAGACCAGTAGGCGGGATAGTGAATGTATCCATCAATACGATAACCTTCTAAAAGGGTGGAATTTGTCATTCCGGGACCATCAAGCATGTATCCCCACATCAGCTCAATGAGTTCAACTGCTGCATCGGCGTTGTTGGCACTAATGTGGCCGAGAAGTTCGAACGACGAAGCGAAAGGTGAGATCACGTTAGGGAATTCAACAGCAGGTGCTCCGTATTTGATCCAGCGAGCGCGAAGATTCTCGGATACGTTATATGCAACGTCGGGCGATGATTGTGCATGTGAAATGAGAGCCCAAGAGTTGCCGTCTTGAGGTAGAACTTTTTCTTCACCAAGACACCCGCGGCGGCCTTTGTTGTCGGAGTAGAGGCCTTCTTGCTCACAGTACAAGGTTGCGATACCTTTCCCTAATCGTTCTCGTGTCTCTTCCCAGGACTCGCCATCTGTTCCGATCTTCTTGCCCAGCCAAGTCGCAAGCTTAATGCTGTTTCCTAAGACTTCGTACAGAATAGCCGAAGCTTCCACGTTATGACCAGACAGACCCGGGCGAATCCAGTCGAACACTGATGACACATGAAGGAGATTAAATTCATCGACCTTATTGATGCTGACTTGAAGTGCTCTTGTATATGCTGCCCAGTGTTCTTCGAGCCATTCGAGATCTCCTGAATAGAGAACGTAGACATAGCTTCCAATCAAAGTATGAAGATGGTACGTATCACTAAATTCTCCAAAAGCACCCATTGGAGGCCCAGCATATGGCATGGAGCCGTCACCGTATTGGTGGTCGTAGATTGTATTCAAAGCATTTCGCACAGCGAGCATATCGTACGTCGACACGGCAATTCCTGGAACTGCGATGGTCATATCTCCGGGCCAGACCATACGATCCCGCTTAGCTCCGTCGGTGGTGACTGTTGTACCATTTGCTATCGTATAGTTAGAATACCATGCTCCTACAGGTGCTTCATTATGATCGAAGTTTCGATTGAAGTCAATGAGCGAACCTCCTTCCTTGGGATCAAGGGTGGACAGTTGTAGAGTCCAAGCTCCAGCGTACCAGACGCGGTTTAGAAGCGAGGACGAGCTATCGAAATATCCCGTGTATGCTCGTCCGTTTGGACTAGAGGGGAATGCCGTGCAATTGACGAAAACCTCTGAAATCGAGACTCCTGGCTCATCTTCGGTATCGTTCTTAACTGGGCGCCTCCAACCAAGGAATTTCTGTCCAAGTCTCTCCAATAATGTTGGTTCCTGTTTTTTGGGTGTAGAGTGATCGTCGTGCCAGACTCCATATCCGCCTTCTGTTGGTACATCGTCTTCAGGTATAAACACAGTTAAGTATTTGAAAGCCCCTCGATTGTAGCCTCCGCCAACGCAATTCAACCCAGTTTGTTTGATCGAAAACTTCAGAGGCACATCACGCGCTTGGCGATCGCCCGTAGCATCTGGCTCGCGGCCGGCAAAGAATGGGGATTCGGAGTAGGAGAGGACGACGAATGGGTCGTTCTTGATGGCATCGACTTTGAAACAAACTCTGGCTTTGCATTAGCATATTCTTCCATCACGCCGAATCGTTGTTACATACTTTCCCGATATATTCTCCTCGAATTCAAATGTGATCAAGCCTCCGCGCCCAATAATCCACGATTTACCGCCACTCGTATCAGCATCCTGCAGCACCGACTCTGCTCCCGAGACCGCGCCTTCGGTGTTGAAGATCTTGACAGGCGTTATATGCGTCTTGTCCAATGGTGCTCGGATGTTTCTCTCCCATGGTCCAGGAAATATGGTATCGAGGGGAAGGGATTCATAGTCAGGCCCATTGTTTACAGCATGAGCAATGGCGGATAGAAGGACTAATGAAGCGCAAACGCTGAGCTGCATGACGAAGAAACGACGATGCTAATGCTATGTGATCATGATATGAAAAGGTGGTAATTGAAAGTACAACAACAGCAGTATTGAGCTGAAGTGTTGTTGTTATGGAGGAGAGAGTTGAAGGATTGTGGGGTCATGAGGTCCTTCAGGCGGATTTGACTCCGCATTTTCAGGGTTCTGCAGCGAGTCAGGGGAAACACCGGTTGCTACACGATACGATTCGTATTTTGAGTTATTCTAGACGCCAGAACCTAAACCTCTCTTCTAAGGTAGTCTAGCCAAACACATTACCTGGGTCATTTCAGCAAGAGGGCAATTCCTATATGAGCTGGCTGGATTCGTTCCCTCCCAGGTTCTTTCGAGAACGCATAGTCACGTGACTATACAGTTCCATAACTTCCATTCGTACCTTAAGCACGACCAGCGCGTTGGTCTAAACCTCCATCTTACTTCTTTCATGAACTTTGTGGAACGATCAATGCTTCGACGATAGCAGCTCGTCGTTATGGGTACGCGCTTTTGCTGATCCCCACTGATACACGACAGCATCTACAGCTAACTTGTAGATGGCGCTAGAAATGCGTTGTAACCTACAGGAGCTCCGAATCCCTTAACGCTGCGAGCGCGGAGCAGTTTTCCTGCCAACCCAGTCTCCGCAGTATCTTTGAAAGATCAAAATAAGAATTGGCTCGATGGGATCTATCGATTGTGTGTGAGATCGCCGGCTGGTCATAACCCACTCTTAGAGTTCTATGCCATGTCATTTGGATGGTCTGTCGGCGATGTTATCGCTGGAATCGAGACACTCATCGAGGATTTTCAGGCTCTGGACGATGCCAGAGGGGGCAAAGCTAAGTATTCAGAGCTGGCTCGCGAGCTATCCAGCCTACAGAATTCCTTGAATGGCATCGAGAAGTACAAACTACAGTCTTCATTGGACCAAGCTGTTACAAATTGTCAACAATGTATCGACGCTTTTGTAGACAGGATCAAGAAATTTAAAGGTATTGACGAAGCGAGAGGCAGCTCTAGGTGGTCGCTTGATGCTTTCAAAAAGAACGTTCGTGCCGTGGAATGGGCAATGTGCAAGAAGACCGAGGTGGATGATTTTTGAAAAATCGTCCTCTTCTATATCGGCGCTATCCTAAGTCTTTAGATCTCTATGTTCAGGTACGATCACTTATACACTTTTAGATAATTTTTTTCTTGTTTTTTTGGGCTAATATCGTCGCAGCAAAGACGACAAAGACCATGCCACAACGCAAGCTGAAGGTCGGGGCCAGGTAGAATTCCAATTGGCGACCCAAGTCTCTATCCTCACTCAAGTTGAGTCTCAACTTCAGGACATCATAGATCCCCAAGAGGATCTGCTCAAAGGGTTGGAATCTACTACGGATAAGCACAAGCAGATCAGCTCCGAGATCAAATCCGAAATGTCAGACATGGCTCATGCTCAAGGCCGATCTCAACATATCTTAGAAGATATTCAGCGAAATATGATAAGCATTGACGGTAGACTTCAGCACGCTTTTGACGCCGAAGGGAACGACATCGGTCACATGAAACCCACCAAGTTCCAGAACCTTGCTGACAAGTGTATGAGAGCACTCTTTGTTACTGATCCTGCTGTTAATCGAAGAGAAATCGAAAATCGGAGAGATAGACTGGTCGAAAATTCCTGCGACTGGGCGTTGGAGTTCTTGAACAAATTCATGGATGATCAATCTGCCTTTCGGCTGTGGCTGCATGGCGACCCCGGAAAGGGCAACACAATGATCGCAATGTCATTTCTGGATTATCTCGTTGAGAAAGTGATCTCACAGGATGACCAACTCGTGGTATACTTCTTCTGTGATAACACATCAGATAAGAGAAACGCATTATCGAAGGTGTGCAATCGCTTCTGTACCAAGTACTGAAGCGCGTATTATCTTGTCAGGATGAAAACACGACTAGCCTTCTAAGAACAGGCCAACTCACACCGGAATGTTTTCATAACATTTACTATTTTTGTCTTTGGATCTGAGTTACTGCTGCTTTAGTCTAAACTATAAATAAATAAGTTTATATTAAGAATAAGTATTGCCTAAGTATATATTAAATAAGTCTAAAGAGCTATTCTAATGTCTACAAAAACTTGTTTTAGCTTTCTTAATAAATATAATATTTTATATAGTCTCATAAAAAAGAGTAATTCAGGATTTTAGCTTTTATTATTAAATTTATAATTTTGTATTAGAATTAAAATATAGTAAACAAATTTTTTTTTAAATTATATTAATTTATTATGGACTTTATTACCTAATCTTTTTAAAATTCGATGTATAAATTCCTTTTATTTACTAATAACAACCAGTTCCCTGGCTGCAGCCGAAGTTGGGGCAGACGACGGAAGTGAAAGAGCACCACACATGAGAGGAGGCTTCTTCATCGCACTTCCTTGCACGAGGCTCAACGGTTGCTGTTGCTTCGACACGGGAGGCTACCCTTGTTGCTCCTAAGTGTGAAACAGGTTGGGGCACGTATGACCGGTGGGTGAAAACAGTCAGCAAGTAGAGTAGATGTGAGGAACGAAGAATGGAGAGGGTTGTAGGATAAGAAATGAACGTTATTTGCCTGATATCGTTGCAGAACTTAAGCTCACATGTGATTGTCTCCGTCTCGCTAGTATGAACGTTGTAACTTATTCCAAACGCAGAAGGGAGAGTTGATACATGGAATAGAAGCTGCTTTTGAAGTGGAAAGGAAAACTATATATCTATATCTATATTTAAAGTTGAAATGGTAAGAGAAGGACTCCCTAGGAGTGCTTTCCGTCAACTATTCTTCGAAATATGCAATGATAAAAACAAAATGATTGCATTAAAAGCCTGGGCTCCATCTCGCGTAGAGATACTCCCTGTACCTCTTCCCCCAGAAATGTATTGGAAACCCAAAGAATCCCAACACAACAGTCACAATACCCAACTCAATATACGTATTGCCCAGCCCCTGCGACTGAAACCACGGCGCAATAACCGAGCTCAGCGCGAAGCTCGTGCCGTAGCTACCCGCTCCAACGACAACAATTGCCGCGCCAGCAAATTCAGGGAAAGACTCGGTGATCCAGACAACGTTGGTAGAGAATGTGGCGATAGCGCTCAGGTAGTCGAGACCGACGAAGAGGAGGATCCAGCGCCAGTCCCAGCGGCGTTCTGTAGCGATGCCGAAGAGCGCGAGACTGACGGAGCTGAGGGTGATGGGGATGAAGAAGGAGGCCAGGTAGTGTTCTGGCTCGCGGACGCCGCGATTGCGGGATGCGAGGGTGCGGATGAGGTATGTTGTTAAGATGCCGGAGACGGGGTAGGCTAGGAAGGCACCGATGCTGGGAGAGATTTTCGCGAGACCGATTTGGGAGAAAGAAAAGTTGTAGGGAGGAGACATTAGGACTTGAGCGTAAGTCTGGCATGTGATGACCATGGCACCAAAGACGAAGGTGTTGAGGAGCATGACCCAGAGAACGAGCGGGTTGAGCGTGCAGAACATAAGTTGGCGCGGAAATGCCTTCATGGCGAGCCAGCCGCCGGTTTCGGCCTGAGTGCCGAAGATGATGTTCTTAATGAAGGTGGAGGACTTCCAGGTTGTCCTTACTTCTGGAAAAGGCTTGCCGCCTGGAACCTCTTCCCAGGTATCGTAGATTATGATCTTTCCCGTTTCGGCTTGCGAGATTATGTGCCCATCAAAAGCCATGGGAGGACGCTTGAAAGAAGTTTCGGGAGCCCAGAAAAGTGCGAGGAGGATGAGAAGAACGCATGGACCCAGCCATGCCCAGTAGAACGCCCTCCATGAGCCTCCGACGGAGATTATAGTTGGTGTGAGAGCGAGTCCTAAATCGGAAAAGACTGTTGTCATGCACCAGAACAATCCAATCCATTGAGGACGTTGGTGGATAAAGGTGAGATCGATTACCGTCAATATCATCTGAACATCATTAGTTGTAGATAGGATCACGAGCAGAGGACGCTCACAGTACTTGGGGACACAGCCCCAGCTATCCCTTGCAGGCATCGGGCGATAAAATGCACATAGAAGCTCTGCGATATGGCTGCCAGGAATGTGCCTCCTGCCAGAATGAGCGTAGCAAGGAGGAGAACCGGTCTTCGACCAATTGCCATTGAAAGTGGTACCCATGTCAACGCTCCAATTCCCCAGCAAAGACAAGGGATGGAAGAGAGAACATCGAGTCGCAGTGGCTTGATGCTCTGTCACCTTGTTAGAGAATACTTCAATTATTTCTTTCAGCGGTGTACTTACCTGTGGAGGATACTCATTTTCCAACGCAAATAACAGGAGACTTGTTCCTTGGACGAGAATCAAGCCAACAATTGTAAAGAGAGAAATCACACCCATGACAGTGGCCCGCTTCAACAGGCTCCATCGCAGTGGGTCATTTGGCGATCTGGATGGGATTGGGAGTTCGAGAGTAAGGCCATCCGAAGTGATGAGATACACGCTGCTTTGTGCAACCTTGTACTTTCGCACCGACTTTCCAGCAGCCATGATTCGTGTACGAAGAGTGTAGATGGGGAGAAGGCCAACACGGATTCTAACAAACCCAGAAATAACGAGAACAAATACAAATCAAGAGAAAGATTATTCTTGCGAGTGGTTGATTGAGCATGAAGAGCTCGCTGGGTATTATGTTGCGGGGACTGCACTGTGCATGTGGTCGCTTTGACCAAGGAGCTTTGACGGGAGTTTTAGTTCCCCGGATACTTTCCACAGGCTGAGCTCATATTGGAGGTGAAACTGGATATGTCCCACTTATCAAACCTTAATTGGAGAACAGACCATGCGGTTGGCCCCCGTCCAAATGCTTATATCCCTGGTGCGACAAAACATTTCTTCCCGATTGGCTCGATACTCGGAAACGCTGCACCCCCCAGATTTTGACTTTTTCCTTGTAGCAGTTGATCGATGGTGGAGCAGGATGCGATACAAACAGACCAAAGGCGTTCATGGGGATACGTGGATGGTTCATGCCATGAAGCACTTAGAAGTAGCATAACACCCCTTGTACAAGCTTCGCTCTACTCCTCACCCTTGCTGGTGGAGAATGCAGTTACAGTTCATCTCAAAACAATAAACAAGAAAATCTTCACCAGGAGGGTGATGCAAGCACAAAACTCTCACGCACATCCCACCAAACCTACCACACACTCTCCACACCCACCGGCCTCTCGCCCAGCGTCGTAATCCTAAACCCATGCCTCAAACCCTCCTTCTCGTTATTGAATATCATAATCCGAGATCGCCGTATGCGCCGTAACGCGATTATCCCAGAGACTGACCGTCGTATCATCCCACTTGACCCTGACCTGGATATCCTGACTCTAGCTTCTATACTTAAACAAGAGTTGAAGCAGCACATCAGATTCCTCATCTTTAAGACCGATGATCTTCTTCGTGAAGCCCGGGTTGACGAAGAGGGCTTTGTCGCCTGTTGCCTGGTGCGGATGTTAGTGGTGGAGCTGGAGGGGAGGAGGGGAGAACGTACAGGATGGATGCGCACGATGGGGTGTTCGGATTTGACTGGCTCTCGACGCACGAACTTCCCATCTCGTTAGGCGTTCTCTGCTTGTGGATAGCCAGAATGCTCGGCTCTCAACCCTTCCAGAAGCTTCTTGATCGGCTCGGAGAGGCGCTCGTACGCGGCTACTTGGGACACCCACCCCGGTGTCGCCACCGGTGGAGGGGACGGCAAGGAGTGTGAGGATGGTGATTGCGGGCGGCTGGTGCTCGTACGAGACGTCTGAGTCGTAGCGGGTGGTGGTGAGTCTCGAGGAGCGGCGCTGGGCGCGGTAGAGATTGTCTGGGCCGAGGTAGATGTTGTGGAGCTCGATTGCGCCTTCGACGTGTGCTCCTACCGACTGGAATGCGTGATCAGTTGTTGGCTCGATTACTTGAAAGAGGGAAGGAAAGGATATCATAAGTGAACATGAAGTCTGCCAAAGTACGAGCCAAATGCTTTCTGTTCTCAACTCCGATGTCTTTGAAGTCCTGGCCGCGGAAGACAACGACGCCACGCTCAGCCATGAGCAGCGCAAGCTCGTCTTTTTGCACATCGGTCAGCTCGGAGAGCTGGAGGCCTTTGATTTCGGTTCCAACACGAGGAGTCAGTTTTGTGACCTCAAGCTTGGCGTTATGTGGGTTGAGGAGATGCGGTTTGGCTTTGTCCGCCTTAGTCCCACGGTCAACGAACTCAAATGTCTCAGTCGGAGGGAACTTGGTCGTCTCATCTTAGACGGGAAGGTATCGGTCGTATTTTTACTGTTTCACTTTTAGAATTGAGTAAAGCGAGGTGAGCTGTTGACTTACAGATTTGTGCTGAGTTGCATCAAAGGCACGGTTGAGCTTTAGCTCGGCGGTTTGGTGCAACGATTCATCGCTGAGAATTTCTTGGGCGACCGAAGGAGCTATGTTTCTTTGAGTTTCGGAATCTTGAAGCTTGATTTTGCCGTTGACATTTCTGATCGCGACGCGGATGATATATAGATCTTTTGATGTTGTACTTACTAACCCCACCAATTGCCAATTTGGAGACGGGATGATACCATCAGGTGAAAAGGTGAAGATCAATTCATCATTGGTTGCATTTGAAGAACCGTTCGATGGAAACACAGCTTTTCTCACTGCTATACGAAATCAAGAATTAGATATAGCAAGCGTTTTATTGGACAAAGGCGCAGACATCAACGCAATTGATAACTGCGGGTTCTCGGCATTGCATCATGTAGCAATGCGAAATAACCTTGAGACCATGGCCTTCCTGTTGGAAGCAGGGGCCAATCCAAATGTGGCCGATAGTAAAGGGCGAACCCAACTTCATCTCCAAGTTCGTTTCGGAAGCAAGCCTACAATCGGTCTCTTAATATCCTTTGGCGCCGAGGTAACGCCAAATATTTATAATCTCATACTCCAGTAACTTCACGATGTGGCAGCCAAACCACGAGAATTTACCCATGAAGATTTTGAAATCAAAGGAATAGACTGGTCAGATCTCCCCGCTGTCTCGAAGTCGACACCTCGCAAAGGCTGCCTTCGGCCCCCTCGCGATTTTATTTCCCGAAGATCCAGATAACGTGATGCGAGGAGGTGTAGCACCATTGCGAAGTAGTTCAAGGGAAGAACACCTAAAGTATATACCGCCAACTGCAAGGTGGACCAAGATCAACAAGAACATCGTATCTTTGGAGGTGCTAGAGTTAGGCAAAGAAAGATTCGACGCGCGCGAGGATGAAGTGATCGTACTTAGAGTGCTTTCTGCTGCTGAGGTGCGAGGATACGTCGAAGTTTCTCAGAAGATCAAAGAGAGTACGAATTTTTCCTCGCGATCAGCTGATACGATATAGAAACATGTTACTGACAGGATGCAGAAGGTGAAGCTGGAATCCACGAGAAACTAATAGATTTTTACTTTCAGAATGGGGAGGCAGCATTTCGTTTTCGGGAAGAAAGCGATAAACCCTCTCGTGAATGGAGTCCTGATAGCGATCGTAGCAGTAGTCTTGAACGGGATTACAGCGACGGTGAACGGAGTCCTATACGCTATGATAGCGATCCTGAACGCAGTCCCAGCATAGGCGTCTCTGATCAAGAAGCCGCGCCTACTCGACTCGCCCCTACAGGTGGTCTTACACCCTCGAATAAAGAGGAAGCGCAAAAAGAGGCTAAGTATCGCGATGGAAAAGCCGCCTCCTGCAGTCTCTTAAACTCTCGTGGTGCGCCAGCCATGCGGATCAAGCGCTATATAGGCAATCCTGTGATTTACAGTTACACATCTCAGTTCATCCTCCCTGAAAGGATCTTAATGAGTCTTATAGCCTCTCCATACGCTTTAAATCTGTTCTCCCCTAATTTAGGTGTTTTTGCTCGGAGGCCCCTTTTTTCTTCTAACTGCTTTAGTAGGAATTTCTTATAAAGTAGAACAAAATGCACCTATTAATTTATTCGCCGGAACGACCAAAATGAATAATATTTTTTCACTTTTTTGGCGAGTGTAAAATCCTGGAAAGCTCCTCCATCTCAAGGACGAGTCTCATTCCAACGAAACCAATCATATGGGACACATATACATGTGCGAAACGAAATCTCCCTACTCCCTTCGTTCTCTCGACTAGCAGCCCACCAGCCCTTCAGCCCATCATGCAATCATGCAATCATGCAATCATCCCATCTCCCTCCCAGCTTCTTCTCAAGCACACTACATCATCATTATTAGCCGAACATCAGGGTGGCATAAATGAATGAGAACTTACATCAACTTCAACACCCTCAACACTAACATAGACACTGCACTATACCTCGTTAACACACCAGCGTCACCATTTCACATACATCACATGCTAATACCAGCACTCTTCTCCTTGGGTTGTTGCGTTGGGAATCGGGAACTGGAAGGAAGAAAGAAGACGAATAGTGGAACTCACGCGACCGCCGCAGTTAGACTACCGAGAGTGTTAGCCCAACCTATATTGGTACGAGTATACGTATTTTTGTGTATGGGTATACATATAAGTATTTGCATAGACAACAGGCACAGGTATGTGTATTTACGTGTGTGTTTGGGTAGATATGTAACGGGGAAGCACATACCAAACCACAAGAAAAAATCTCCCCCAAGGCAGCAACGTAACAGCCTCCATCATCGCAGACACCGGGATAGGACTGTGCTGATACAATCGTTGCAGCAACAAGAAGAACGATGGAACGGGTGAAATACATCTTGGAGTTTTGGATGTTCGGTGCGTGACTCTGGTTGTGAAGGACGTGATAGAAGGGTTGTTGGAAGGAAAAGGAGAGGGAGAGGTTGGGATATATATAGAAGAGGAGGTGGAGTAGGCCAGGGAGGGAGTTTCTCTGCTTGGAGATAGATATCCCCTCGATGCGTCAGAATCAGTAAGGATGGCCTTACGGACGGACGATTTCTCCGTGGGATTTCCATCCTTGGACTGGTATTATGCATGTTTCTATCTTCTGACTTCTTTTTGAGTTGTAACGTTACTTTAATCAATGATTTACTTCCTCCAGTTTTGTGGAGAATATGTTCAAAAGAAAGTAGTGCCTCCAGTGGGAGGGTTTCTTTTCCGTCCGTGGCCTTTCCGTTCATGGGCCGTTCAAATCATCATCAGCGGAGAAGGTGAGGGGGAGCAGAATCTATCACATTCAGAAATTCAGAAATAGAAATTGAGAAAGCAACGTTAACATTCGCGGTTTTGAGCTGATAGAAACAGTTATCATGATAGGGGGGGGGGTTCGCTAGTGGGTATTTTTAGAGTACTGGGCAGTTTTCCACCCCTATAGGTAGATAGGGATTAAGCGAAAAGGGGCTTGATGCAGATGCGGGGTTAGCCTCCGACGCGCAAGTACAGTGTATGCTGTAACCATTCCAATGGAGGGTGATTTTTTCCCCAGAGCCATCAGAGATCCCGAGACCAAAGATTAGATACGGAAACACCCCGATAGCCCTCTAAAGTGTGATAGGTTCGGGGGATGGGTCGAGCCCAATCGAACCCTGATTCAAGCTTCAACCTACTGTTACAGCCGCTTTCGTATATGCAAATGTTCGGGTGTGGTGAATCAGAGTAGTATTAGTGAATAGAAAGAAATATTGGATTTTTACGCATGCGGTAAGAGAATACTTTCCGGAGATTCCGGAATGTATGACTATGTTCGTAGCCTTTACAAAGTCGTCGCAACACTACCTAGCTAAACCTAGTCTATGATCACGAGGGACCATTGGTATAATCCTCCAGCTAAAAGAGAATGAGTTAAGCTGACTCTGGTAACGACGTTGGGCGAGAAGTAAGTACGAATGACAAAAGAGATATGGGTCTAAGATGAAGAGCAAGAGCCAATAATAGGATTGAAAATGATGAGCAGGGCGATGTAAAGGCCTTGACCTATAGGTTAAACATCGCTCCGCTCCCGAAGACTAGAATGGAGTCAGAAACCCATCATTTACCTAGCAAATTGCTATACTAGCCATCATAATCTATGCCGAATATCAAATCACCGCCTATTCCCGCTTCCACTCCTCAAACTCCTCCGCTAAATGCTCCTTCAACCTAGCAAATTTATTCCCAAACCCCTTCCCACACCTCCAACACACCAGTTCCCGCTTCAAATACCCTTCCCGTCCCGGATGTCTCCTCACATCCTCCTCCCCCAACGGAAACGCCTCTAACTCAATGAAAAACGGCGTAGCAAAAGAATTGTAATGTTTCCTAGGCCTCATACACTCCGAATAACGATCCACGCTCATAACGTGCACGTGCAGATGGTTCATAGAAGGATGAGCGTGGATCCCGACACGGACTTCTTTTGCCCAGTCTCGTCCTTCTGGGAGAGATTCATCGTCTGCCAAGTCAACTTCCCCGTTGAGGACTTTCTCTCGTGAGACTTCTTGCGCAGAGAAGCGGCTGTATTTTAGTTGGAGTTCTTTGGCGACGAGAGATTTGAGCTTTGCGGCTTCAGTGCGGACACTGGTTAGGAAATCGGCATCTTCAAAGGCGTCGATTGGGTGCATGAGGGTGAATTTTGGGGAGCGTGGAAGGAGGAGCGTGTGGATGCTGGATTTGGGGTAGAGGTCATGGATGGCGACGAAATTGTCGTTGTAGAATATCACACGGGAAGAGTCGTATTTCTCGGGTTTCTCGACTGTATTTTTAGTTAGTTGCTGGGGCATATTGAGGAAAGGTCGTCTAAAACATACTGTAGGCACCGAGTCCAGAGCGGCGGTCGAAGGCGGGGTTAGGGGCATGTGGAAGCTTTTTGGATTCAGGAGAGACTTTGGGTTTCGGGGACATCAAGGCCGTGACTATGCGTTTGTTAGTGAATAAAAAAGGAGTTTATGGGGGAATAGCAAGGGATTGGGAATATATACAGGCATTTCTTGGAGTAGCAGACGAGGCTGACGATGAGGCTGATAGTGCTTTGCCAGATATCTCGTCTTCTGTGATTGCATCTTGGGGAGTTTCATTGTCCATATTTATGAATGGGTGATTTTGCTTCTTGCTGAGACTCAATACATATATTTATTTTGGTTTTAGGAGGTGATATAACGAACGAGAGTATGTTGTCGTCGCGGTCACCAAAAATACGGTGACCCACAAATCACCTGCAACACCCTCACCGAATGACGCAGATTTAACGCGACTCAGCCTCGTACTAACACAAAAACTCCAACGACCCCTCCATTGATACTCGCAAACATTTTATACATTTGATACATGGATACCCCCCATATACATCAATTCACGACCGAAGATGGTCAAGAAAGGGCAACCCAAAGGCGCCAAGCCAGGTGCAGGACAAGGGACCAAGAAACCTTCCCCTGCGACGACAAACGGAGATGATAGTTTTATCGTCTTCTCCAACTCAGACAAAGATCCCAAACCTAAGAAGCCTGCTGCTGCAGGTCCAAGTGGACAAGATGGTCCTGATTTACTTGGGGAGGCACCAAAGAGACCAGATGTTAAGAAGTTGATTGGAGGCGCGAGTTGGACGGGGAAGTTGCCGGTTAATTTATTGTCTGAACATTGTCAGAAACAGAAGTGGGAGAGGCCGGATTATACTATGGTATGTTCTTTATCATGTTGTGCAGATTACATGCTGATTAAATAGTCCAAAACACCAGAAGGTTTTTCCTCAATGGTAGTCCTCAAATCCAAGAACCCGAAAACCCAAGAACTCGTCACGCTCCCCGCCTTCAAACTTCCTCCAACACACAAACATCTCGCTGCGAAACCTACTGCGCTTGAAGCAAGACATTTCGCCGCTACGTATGCGCTTTTTAGGGTCTGTAGTATGCGGAACATACATATGATGTTACCACCTGATTATCGGGATTTATGGAAGGGGGAGTTTGAGGTGTTGAAGAAAGAGGACATTAAAGAGGGGAGAGGCTGGATGTATGAAGCGGATCCTTTTGCTGCATTGCGGGAGAGAGAGGAAGCGAAGGCTGTGATGGAGAAGAAGCGAAAGGAGCGCGATCAAGCGAGGGAGAAAGCTGCGAACGCTCCTGGTACCCCGGGTGCTGCTGGGTTGGCTCTGAGGAGTAATGGACCGAATGGTGCGGGGTCGGGGGCGAGTTATATACATAGGGGATGGACGAGGGTTCCGAAGATTGAGATGGGAAAGCGGACGAGGAATGCGGTTGAGGAGTTAATTCAGAAACATGCCATTTGGAATCCAAATGATGTGAAGATGTCGGGATTTCAGAGACATTCTATCGTTAAGGAGTTCATGAATTTGGAATTCCGGGAGAGCCATATAGAAGAGGCGGTGGATGAGTGCAAGGATCGGGAGGAGGCTCTGGAATGGCTTTTGATCCATGTGCCGGAAGACGATCTTCCAAGATGGGCATTGCCAGAAGGTTATGTGGCTGGTATCAGTATGGCGAGTAGTGATCTTAAGAGAGAAGGTGCTATCAAACGATTAGCTGAAGCTGGATACTCTCAAGATCTGTGCAAGCAGATTTTTGATGCAAATAACGACGAGGTTAAAGCAGCCGCCGCTCTTCAGCAGATCCTTTTATCGAGTGGTCAAGATACTCCCGTGTCCCAGGATGAAGAGTCTTGGGATTCTGAGGATTCGAAAGAGTCTTCAGTGGGGATTTGGGAGGAGGAACTGATTGCTGTGCATTCCGCTTTTGGTGAAAGATATTCTCGGCCGTCGAAAGATGTTTGTAGAATTGTCATGCAACCTTCAAATCGGGGACGCAATGCACCAGTGGAGCAGCCGATTGTCCAAATCAGACGGACTCCCGAGTATCCTCAAAAACCACCCATCATATCGATTCATGCGGCACTTCCGGCATATATACGTTTAAGTATGGTTAAGCAAGCTCTTAACCACGCATCCGACAATTTGCTTGGTGAGCAGATGATATTCTTTCTCGTCGACTGGGTTGAGCAGAATTTCTATAGCATAATTGAGCGACCGGGAAAGCTGAGAGAAGTCTCAGCAGCCGCATCTACAATCAGTGAGATTCAACCAGTTCGTCGAAAAAGACAAAAGATTTCGAGGCATCCTAGACCTATCACATGGATTCCTAATTCAAAGAGTAAGGATGATTGGATGACGCGACAACTTGATCCGAAATTGCAGACCAGAATCGAAGCAAGGAGGACTTTACCAGCTTGGGAAATGAGGGAAACAATCATCGATATGGTCAATTCGCACCAAGTTACCATAATTTCTGGAGAGACTGGGTCAGGAAAATCTACTCAGTCAGCGCAATTTATTCTCGATGATTTGTATCAAAAGTCTTTGGGAGAAAGCGTCAAGATAATGTGAGTCTTTATCTCGGTCCGAAATAAATACCAATTGACAATTCTAGATGTACTCAGCCTCGGCGAATTTCAGCTCTTGGTCTAGCTGATCGTGTTAGCGATGAACGCAATTCTCCAGTCGGTCAAGAAATTGGCTACATTATCCGAGGAGAATCAAAAGCAACTCAAAATACGAAAATAACTTTTGTCACGACCGGTGTACTTCTACGGAGACTTCAGACCTCTGGAGGAAGTAGCGACGACGTGGTTGCTTCATTGGCTGATATCAGTCATGTGATTATCGACGAGGTTCATGAGCGGAGTTTGGATACGGATTTCTTGCTTGTGCTCCTGAGAGATGTGTTGAAAAAGAGGAAGGATCTGAAGTTAATCTTGATGAGCGCTACACTTGATGCCGGTGTATTTGAAGATTACTTCAAATCAGGGGGGAAAGTTGGTAGAGTCGAGATCAGTGGAAGAACCTACCCTGTGGAAGATTATTACCTCGACGATGTGGTCCGAATGACGGGTTTCAATGCCGGTCGTGGTGGGAGAGCCAATGATGATGACGAGGATACTGCTGGTATGGACGCTGACGTCAAGTCGGCCATTCAGAACATTGGTATGCGCATTAATTACGATCTTGTCACACAAACTGTCAAGGAGATTGATGCAGAACTCACGCACCTGAAACAAGATGGCGGTATCCTTATCTTTATGCCCGGTGTGATGGAGATCAATCGGACTCTTGATTATCTTCGCTCGATACCCAACCTTCATGCTTTACCTTTGCACGCGTCGCTCCAATCGTCCGAGCAAAGAAGAGTTTTTCCACATGCTCCAGCAGGAAAGAGGAAAGTTATCGTTGCGACAAACGTGGCTGAGACCTCGATCACCATCGACGACATAGTTGCAGTAATTGACTCCGGTCGTGTCAAAGAAACATCCTACGACCCTCAAAACAATATGCGCAAACTCGAGGAGGTCTGGGCGTCACGTGCGGCATGTAAGCAACGCCGAGGACGAGCTGGTCGTGTGCGGGCCGGGAAGTGCTACAAGCTCTATACGAGGAATGCGGAAATGTCGAAGATGGCTGAGCGACCAGAGCCTGAGATCAGACGAGTACCACTAGAACAGCTTTGTCTATCTGTTCGTGCAATGGGAATCAAAGATGTCGGTGCTTTCCTAGCTAGTGCGCTTACGCCACCCGAGAGTTTGGCTGTTGATGGCGCTATGGATCTGCTTCTTCGGATGGGAGCACTAGATGGAGAAGATCTCACTGCTCTTGGCCGACATCTCAGCATGATCCCCGCTGATTTGCGATGTGGAAAGTTGATGGTATATGGTGCCATGTTTGGGTGTCTGGATTCTTGCGTCTCTATCGCTGCTATATTGACAGTCAAGAGTCCATTTGTTAGTCCACAGGAGAAAAGAGACGAGGCAAAGGTTGCGAGGGCAAGATTTGCAGGAAATCAAGGCGATTTAATTGGGGATCTCAGAGCTTTCGAGCAATGGGACGAGATGACACAAAATCGGTATGTTCTGAGCCACATGAGATGTCTTTCTGACCTAACATATCCACAGTGTCCGCCAAGGTGAAATCCGCAACTGGTGTTCCGCCAACTTCTTGTCCTATCAAACCCTCTCTGATATTTCCTCCAACCGAACCCAATACCTCACCTCCCTCCGCGAACTCTCCTTCATCCCTGCACCCCACTCCCCACAATTCATCACCCTAAACCGCAACTCCAACTCCGACCCCCTAATCCGCTCCCTCATTGCCTCCGCCTTCAATCCCCAATTAGCACGCATCGATTTTCCTGACAAGAAATTCGCGCCCTCCATCTCCGGAGCCGTAGAACTCGACCCCGAAGCTAAAACCATCAAATATTTCAACCAGGAAAACGGGCGCGTCTTCGTGCACCCCTCCTCCACTATCTTCGACGCTCAAACCTTCCCGGGAAATTCTGTCTACATGAGTTATTTCAATAAGATGGCTACGAGCAAGGTTTTTATTAGGGATTTGACGCCGTTTAATGCGTATACAATGCTATTGTTTGGTGGGAAGTTGGAGTTGGATACGCTTGGGAGGGGTTTGGTGGTGGATGGGTGGTTGAGGTTGAGAGGGTGGGCGAGGATTGGAGTTTTGGTTAGTAGGTTGAGGGGGATGTTGGATGACGTTTTGCAGAGGAAGATTGATGAGCCGGGCGTGGAGATGGGAGGTGAGGAGGTGGTGAGGATTGTTGCGCGGTTGGTGGAGTTAGATGGAATGGATCAGTGAGATGAGGTACACGTGGTCGGAGTTTGGAAAGAGGCGTAGAACTGATTTGGATAAGGCAGGGTTGGATAGAGCTGTACTGGGATAATTTTGGGAACCTTGATGACAGGGCTTAAATGCCAGGAGGTCTACTCCTGCACTAGATACAACAGGGCTGGACAGAGTTTCTAGCCTCACCTCAGCATTAATCCATCGCTCCTAAAAGCATATAGACAAGCCTTTCCCTTCTTTCCACACATTCTCGCATATTTTACCTGCGTTTCTCACATCATCACATTCACCGTCCGCCTCACTTGTCGGCCAACCCCTGTCAACCCGTTACACAGGACTAACGCCACGAAGAGAATATAGCCAACCAGGAGGAGATATTCCCTGTCTTCAGTCTACACTCTTATTCCAGTTTGAAATCTGAATTAAAGTATATTATTACATTTTGTAAAACTAACTGATAATTAAGTAAAACAAAAGTATTTATACCTTAGTCTAAGCTTTTCGGGTATTGTGCTACGCGCATTACTTGATTTGCCTACTCTGCGACATCATACTTGTGGCCTAGTCAGCCATGAGTCGTTTAACAATTCCCTTGCCGTTTTTCGTTTCTCCGGTTCCCACTGCAGCATCGACTTAATAAAGTTGAGAAATAGTTCCTTATCCTTCCCGTTGAGATTCTCCTCCGCAGCCTCGAGACTACTAGACGGCAAAAGCGGTAAGCGTTCTGAATCATTCTCGTCTGGTTCAAGCCATTTGCCATTCCCATCGAACCATTCCGCAGATCTCTCGCCTCGCTTGATGAGCTCCAGTGGTGGTGGTCCGAGAACGGAAATCAGTTCTGTAAGATGAGCACGAGTTGTGTAGCGGCCTCGTTTCAGATCTTGCCCACTAAAGAGATGTTTACCCTCAAAGATATCCCAGATCTACTGCCAAGTCAGTAAAAGAGAATTTCATGAACCTATTTTTGCGTGGGAAAGAGCCACTCACCATGACGCCAACGTTCCAGATATCAGCGCTATAACTCCATGGCAGATGAAGCATCACTTCTGGACACCTGTAAATATCGGGGTAGGCGTCAGCGTCATTGATTTTTGTCCCATATACTGCATTTCCAAAGTCGCAAAGTACTGGCTCCCCAATAGACTTTGGCATATCTAGAGTTCGGGAAACATATATTTCTCGATCCACCGCTTTTTTGCGCGGTGAGGGTTGAGCAATCTCGGCCTCCTCAAAAGCAGCAAGAATAGAGGTATCTTCGATAAGATGAAGAATGTTATCAGATTTGATGTCTGAGTCAAATAAAATCAGCAGAGGTTCTAGCATGAAAGCAAGGAGTAAATTAACCTGTGTGGATTAACTTCCGATCCGTGTGAAGATAGTCTAGAGCTAGTAAAAGGCGTTGGAGGTTTACTCGAAGCAGATCTTCCGTGAGCCTATCTCGACCACTCCGTTCGAGGAGAGTCCTTATACTGTCCCAGAGTGGTTCATGTACTAGGCATGGATGTTTGCCACCGCGATTCATCAACTCAAATGAATCAAGAGCAGTGCGCACGTAGCGGTAGCCAAGTCTTGATTTATTTCCTTGGCTAATGTGCTTATAAATGGCAATCTCATCGGTATTCTGGCCATCATTTGTAAATATTTTGACGGCAACATGACGGTGGGCTCTGCTTTGAAATCAGCTTCATCATATGTTGGGGGATGGCATCACTGACTGTTAATCATGTGCAAGCCACACCGTTGAGGAATTTCCAAACCCTAGCTTTCCAACGATTTGATACCGCGAGGAAAGAACATCCCCAATCCGAGCCGGATAATATCGCTCAATTCCGAAGTTTTCTTCTTCAACCTTTTCTGATGGGTTGATAAGAGGGAATGTCACATTCGGGTATTGCCGTGGTAGAGCGGGTGCCCGTTTGACGGCACTTTTGGCCCACTTCAGGAGTCCAGCCATGAGTGAGATGTGCTTGATGGTCTGGCGAATATTTTGATGTAGATTTGATGGTTTACAGGAAGTGGTCAAGGAGCTGGAGGCGGGAACGAATAGATGGAGAAAGGAATGGAAAGAGGTTGGGTTCACGTGCAATAGTTGGTCCAAGCGTGCAAATGCATATCATCCCCTCGGCTGTTGACGCGCGCCTCGAAGAATTATAAATAGATTTGCACAAACCACTTAATAGAAAGATGGAGGTTATTTGGCCTATGCTTCCCAAAGGTGTGATGAAGTGGCACCCCGGCAGTGGTTCATCTCCGGTTGGTCAGCTAAGTGGCTATCCAGCCGCGATTATTATGTAATTTAAGAACATGCGACGGGATTGGCACACTAAACGCCCCTGCAAAGTAGTGCGGCCATCTATTGTGAACCTCCGATATATGGCACTCAGCGGTTATGGTCACACCTCTTTGATGAAACCCAACACATTGAGAAATCGTCGAAATGTTGTTGTTTTCATAATTCGTGGCCCAATCATGCTATCCGGGAGAGAACTAAGAATTCTACACCTTTGCATTTGTCTCAAATATCCATATTTAGGGCTCTCAAGGCAGTACTTGGGCCAACGAATCAATGTTGGTATTAAACCTTCAGAGACTTGGCGTATCATGTCAAGAGCGGCTTGGGCCTCCATGCCGACCATACGGTCCATGACCAAAACCAACTGTGATTTTAGTATCAGAATCCGGTATGGTTCTCCAAATAACAATGCAGACCCTGCAGCTCTGTGGTTAGCTAGGCTGAAGTACCAGGGCGAATTATATATAAGAACACAAAACCGCCTTGAATTTTCTTCTTCAAATTGATTATATCTCCTGCAACATCAACATATTCATCAGGCGCCGTTATTCCTTGTGTCAAGACTTTCCAGCTCCATATTTGCCCTTCCGCCTTCGCACCTTACGCTCTTACCTCTCTATATCTTCAAATATCTTCAACATTCTAGTAACTACATCATCACTATCATCATGCGTTCATTCAGTACTTCAGCAAGAGCTCTTTTCAAAAAACTCGGCTTTCCAGTCGAAAAAATTCCTGAATCCCACAGGTCTGCCTATGAAAAGTTTTTCGCACCAGGTGGAGGCGCTGAACAGGCATGACTTTCTATCCCTATATCATAAAATAATCTTCTAACACGGCCTTCTAGAAATTTGGGAAAATTAAATCTGCACTAGTGCGGTCTCATGGTGGAAATCCAGTCCATCAGTCTTCATATAATAAGGCGGACAAGGCTTGGGTTATCAGTGTTTTCGTGGAAGGGGAGAAAGATAAGGCGGCCTGTCACATTTACGAGGATGGAACAGGAACTAGAAAGAAGGGTGACCGTCGAGAATAAGTGGCTGCCTTCTATGCTTCTTGTCATGGAGAACAAATGTAGCGACAGGAAGTCTAGATTCTATGGGGGAAGGGAGGGGAGTCGAGAGGGAGATTAGTAGTTAAACCTTACGAGTATTTAGTCGCGATATGTTTGTAAGAGTTTGTTTGCTTTTTAGGAATATAAAGACGAGATCTGCGCTAGAGTTAGAAAAATTTCGACATCCGTTTGACATTCTTTAGCACGTGCATCTCAATAGACTCCTTATCATCTTACGCCTATCTTATGATCTGGTAGCGGACAGCTGTAAAAGCTACCTATAATAAAAGCTTTACTTGTGCTAATAAAGTTACTAATCATTAATAAATAAAGTATAGGAATTTGCTTTATAGCTTATGATAAAATGCTCTATAAAAATTGAAATTAGTAAGAGAATGGGATGCAATCAGTCAATAATTGGTGTCTTAGCTTTCAAAGTTAGAGCGGGATAGGAGGAAAAGGGGTAGCGAGTGCGAGCAGTTCTTAATTCTTGCGTGTTTGACTAGCTTTCTCGTAGTCTTTTATCTATGAATCGATCATCCATATGATTTTTTGAATTTGGAAAACGGCTTAAAGAACTTGAGCTAACAATAATGAAGGGCGCCTATCGTAGTCCTTTCAAAATCCACAAAATTTTGGAGTACGTGATCATCCCACTAGCACCGCTGAAAAGGGGGGCGGGGCAACATAAAGAGCCCGAGCGCTACAAGCCGAAAGCATAAGACTTCCATCCTCTCCCTTTTGAACTCTCTCACACGAATTTTTCATCGTCCTACCTTCTACTTCTTCACTTCAACGCTCGTCAGTCAGCCTCGCATTTTGAAGGGTTACTATTCGTCGCCCTTAGCGCTCGCCCTCGCGCCCTCGATCATGCAGAAAAAATGGTATCAGCAGGATTCAAATGGGATTTGGACGAATGAGATGGAAGAAATTGAGAATTTCCTGGCTTCGGCTCGCTGAATTCTGATTTGGGATTTGGTGGCGCTGGGGAGGGGCAAGTTTTTTTTAATTTTTTTAAAAAAAAAATCCTTTGCTAATCGTCATTAGTGAAGGCGGAAAATCGACAGCCGCAGCGAGGGATAAGGAAATCATCTAATGAAAGGAAATGAGCCGCACCTTTTCTTAGCCGCAGATTCTGGGTTTTCGAATCACAGCTTGGGTCTACCTAGTCTGCCCGTGACCAATGTCTCCTACGGAGTCAACATTAACAGTGTTTGGTTTCCTCAATCAATTCACGTCGCCAGTCCCCCTTTGGTAACTTACAAATTTTCGACTTTAAAGCCAATAGAAATGCTAATCCAAACGATCCAAACCTCACTCCACTCGGTCTGGTGTCATTGCTTCCTCAAACATACCCCATATACCAGGACAGTTTGGTGGGACCAACTCTCAGGAAGCATTGCTCTATGATTCGACTTTTGCTCCTCAACCAGTGATCCTTAGTTCCACTGTCTATATAAATGGATACAATGACCCATACCCTCTGCCCACCTCCTCTCCTGCTGTAATTCCAAGGGCCTTTCATTACTGGGCTATCAGCCTCCAGTCTCCTGCCATTTCCACTTGCATCTCTCCCAGCTCCAGCTCTAATTCCAGACTTCAATCCCCTTTAATCCCATACCCCATCGCTTCTCCTGCACAACTTGCGCCCTCACCTTCACCCGAGGTGCAGATCATATCCGCCACGAAATCGCACCTCAACTCACCAAGCGAACTAGGGACAGGTTTATATTTATCTAGTCCTACGCTTTGTAAAAGGACGGGGACGCGGATATAGTAGGGCTGATAAATCGACAGAGCATTTGTGGAAGAAGCATGCGAATTTGGGGCTCGTAAAGCGGGGCTATGGTGGTTGTTGTCATTGGGGTTGGATGGTTTTAGGGGCTTGTTCTGTGGTTGTGGAGGAGGATAGGGGTAGCCATTTTCGTTAAATGAGTCTATTAGTTAGTCGAATTGATCTTTACATCTTCTAATTAAATAATTGAGTTGTTATGAGCACCTCACATAGTGGGTTAATTTGAGCCAAATACAGAAGTCGCATGTTGAACTCATTGAAAGTAAGATTCAGAGATTTGAAAGCGACACTGTTTATATAGAACCTGATCTGGAGGTTCAAGGTTGGATGGCATTTGTGATTTCGCATTTCGTGTGAAATAATATGCGAATTAATATGAGAAGCATTGACTAATTAAATCCCTCAGCAAGTACGTCCAAAGAGAAGCAAAGAATAGCAAGCATTCTTGAACACGATCCCTCGCCATCGTGACAAGATCGATTCCAAACTTTCGAATTGGCCCTCTTGATCCTGAACCAGCCTTAATCAACCTAATCACACGAATCCGACATCTTCAAAAACTTCCCCTCCCTCCTCGGTGGTTCCCAATCCCAATGCTCCCCTCTCTCCGTATCCTCAAATACCCTTCCCCACGCTAACTTCAACGCACTTGGTAACTTCCAATTCCTCTCTTCATTATTCAACCACACCCTCACAAGATGCCTCTTCGTATCTGCGTCATCCTCAAACGCCTCCCGACAATGAAGAATCGACATATTGTTCACGAATCTCATATCACCTTTCTCCATCGCTGTTTTGATTTGATGTTCACGAGCGATGAAGTGTACGGCATCCAGGGCTTCAGCTTGTGCTTCGGAGAGACCTGGAATACCGGCTGTGCGCGGACTGTCGGGGTGTCCGGTTAGGAGACGGCGGGAGAAGTTGAGGAAGAGTTTGGAGTCGTAGTGATGCAAAGCTGCTCGACTATAGTAAGGGGGATCGCGGCCGAAGCTAGGATTGTGTGTTAGCTTTCTTCCTTTCTACGAACAGGAGGTGAGCCTACGTGTCAAATAGCCAATCAGGCTTTGCTAGAACATGGATCAAGTCTGGGCGAGTGGCAGCGAGTTCATTATAAACTGTCCAGGATGAAGCGAGAATACTCTTGCCTCCTTTTGCGGAGCAGCTCTTGGTAAATAGTCCTAGAACATCACAAATGGTATCTGTATGAAAGGGCTAGAACACCAATTAGAAGTGGAAACAAGGGCAAAAAGTGGTAGGAAAATTGAACTTGTTGAGTGTCAAGATCCCATCTCTTAACGGAATCACCGCGGTCCATGACATGTACTGAGCAAGCCTCGTCAGTGAAGTTTCTAGAGGTGGATGTGACTTTGCTGACCGAGCATGGAACCTCTTTGGTCTTGTTTGCCACGTCTTTCAGCTATATAGCTTGAGACTCCGAGAAAAATCACGCTGAGATCCGCAGAGGAATACTTATCGGTGTCAAGGCCTGTAATTGTCCAAAATTAGTCGGATCGTAAAGGAAAGCCCACAGAGCAAAGATGAATTTAGAATAGGGGTTGAGAGATGTGCGTACCTCGAACGATAGCGAAGCCTCGCCCCTGGTATACCTCATCGCGAAGCTCCTCCAGCTTCTTCCCCAGTGTAGGAAGAGGAAAGTTAGCACAGCCGACTTCCTGGCCCTCCAGATCCAAAGCTTCATCGAATTTGTCAGTCTAATGGCAACACAAGCTCGTCTACTACTCACCACTGAAAAACTCCAAAGCTTGATCAATTTCATTTTTCTCAATCTCGGAGAGAACGTGGAGGCACGTCTTATCAGAGAGATCGGCACCACTCCAGACCATCGGTCCAGTCATAGCTTTTGGGAAGCCTTCTGGAAGTTCTGATTCAAGTCCTCCAGCGCAGATGCGGGCTTCAGAACGAGATTGGTATTTGGCGAAATCTGGCATGTATCCAATATCGGCATAAGTTTTATCATCTTTGATGAGTGGGGTCTTTATCTCATCCAGATGAAATCTTGCACGCAAACCCTGGGCATAGTAGGAGTTGCTTGGGCTATGCCCTTGCTGGACTTGGACTGGTGGAACCATCGTGATACTTGATATGTTGACTGCGTAGGTCTCTCAGATAGAGGTGTGTTTGGAAAGAAAGGTAAATCCCGAAGCTCTCTAAAAAAAAGCTAACCCTCGAGTTATAGCTCTCGCCTTATGTGGCCTTCAGAATTCTGGTTACACAACTTTGTACACAGCTGTTTTCTTTTTACGTTTTTTATGGAGATTTAGAATGGTAAGAGATACTAGCCTGACTAATTGTACGATCTGGATGTATTTTTAATTTGCGTTAGATACTGCAGGTAATTTTTAACAGCGCAGAATACACTGCAGAGCAAATCATCCCTAGTGATTGCTCAGAGCTTCAGATGTTTTGATAAGAGCACGAACAGTCCAG
>Ga0182030_10000541_pt1 | contig 71948 bp, 45 predicted proteins | sample 812S3MmetaG_FD_121299 | JGI IMG/M metagenome (GOLD analysis project Ga0182030, IMG submission 121299) | Permafrost microbial communities from Stordalen Mire, Sweden - 812S3M metaG (Illumina Assembly) | ecosystem: Environmental > Terrestrial > Soil > Wetlands > Permafrost | place: Sweden...
ATCCACATTGCCGGAGTAATCCACCCAGTTGGCGCGCTTGCCCCAGATTTCGTCTTCGCCTACCTTGCCTTCCGAGTTCAGCATCTTGACGCCGGGCTTAGAGAGCCCATTGACAACGCGGATGGCGAAGGTCCCCTCTTTGGTGTCCCCCATTTTCAGCGCTATGCCTTGATTGGCGGTCAGCGTGAAGGTGCAATCGATGACGCGGGTGGAGGCGTCGCCGCTGAAAGTGTATTCCTGACTCTCACTGCCCATGGCTTTGCCGTCGGGGCCCACCAGTTCGAACTCCGCCTTCAAGGTTCCACTCTTGCCGTGGCTCTTGACCTCATCGAGCTTTTGGAAGACGGTGCGCCCCGTGGGCAATGTTCCGGCTGTCGGGTAATACACCCCGTTGGCGGTTTGTGCCGCCTTGCTGGGCGGGCCCTCGCCCCAAAAATCGATCCCATTGATATCGCCGTGAGCGAAGAACATGGCGCGATGGTGCGGGTGGTCAAGGTGCTCGCCGGGGATATCCGTGCGCATGGGGAACCCGCGCGTCACCACCGTGCCTTGCGCCGAGCGCAAAGGGTGCAGAAAGGGCTTGGGTGAATTCGGGCCAAAGTAGTAGGTGGTGAAGGCCTTCCCGCCGATGAGCACCTCGACGGAATCCGTTTGTTTTTGGAACTTCACTGCTTCATCGGCGCCCACCAGCAAGGACCAAGGAAGAAGCATGGCGAACAGGGTTAGACATCTGGTCTTTTGATAGCGACTCATGGGCTAAAGCCTCGCGTTCTTAAGAAATATGGTCGTGCTGGTCGGCCCTCGCGGAAATCTCCTCCAGTTGCTCGGGGCCTGCCGCCGGGAACCCATCACCGGTAGAGAATCGCGGACGGGAAGCGGTCGAAACACGTGCCACAACCTTGGGATTATCGGCACCCCCGCACAGGCTGTCAAGTAAAGGCGGGAACTGGCGCTGTCCTAATTTGGGGAACGCCTTACTTTATTCATCCACCTGTCCAACGCAGAGGCGCGCATGAGGCTTTGCTCGCCACGAAAGATGATAATAACTCCCCTCCTGATTCAGGAGGGGTGGCGCGCCGAGCGCTGGGGGTGGTTATCTCCTGCAGCCGAAAAAATCAAGTCGCAATCAGCACCACCCCCTACCCCCCCCTCAACTGAGGAGGGGAGTAGGGGCGGTTCGCGAACCGCCGCTACTTTTCATTGCTCTCCTGTCCGCAGGATTCACCTATGGCTGCTCATGGTATCCCGCTTCGGGGGGGCTCGCCTCGCGCGGGCTCGATCCCCCTTAAGCCGCTTCCTCTCCCCTGGGTGGTCTGGGTACGGAGTCTACATTATGAACCTAAGGTTTCGAGCCTATCTCGTTTGGGACGAGGGTCTTGGCAACAATTTCCCGGGGAGGATTTTAACTTCTCATCCCACTGTATAGTAGAATAGAGACGGATTCACTTGGTGCCCCGGGACTCTGTTTATTTCTTCGCTCCGAAAACGCGGCGCCTCAGTGGCTGGAGCGGGGGAAATATTTTTATTTATACTGTCAAATTGGTATATGTCCCAGCCTCTGCCCGCTATACCGCCGACCACCACGATTGCCCTCAGCGCGCAGGCCGGACTCAAGCTGAAGCAAATCCGTGAGCGTTTGGGTCTGACTCTGCGTCAGGTGGAGGAAGCTAGCCTGGAAATCGCCGACACCGAACGCAGTTCGGAATATGTGGTTTCCACGGCGCGCCTCAACCAGATTGAGAACGACGGCTCACTCCCCAGCATTTACAAGTTCTACAGCCTGACCGTCATTTACCGGATGAGTATCGAGGAGATGATGGCGGTGTATGGAATCAATCTGGGCAAGATGGAGCAACACCGTCACGCCACGCTTCAAGCTTCGACCCATCTTTTCACCGTCGAGGTTGGCGACCCCGCGCGCCCCATTCGTTTTCCCATCCGCTTTGACCCGGGTTTCCGGCCGGAGAAGACAGCTTTCCTCTCTCGCTTGGTTGAGTCCTGGGGTGAGATTCCCGCGGGATTGCTGAGCCAGCTTGATCTGAAGAAATTCCGTTACGGCTTTATTGGCTTGGAAGATCAGATGATGGTCCCACTTTTGCGCCCGGGCTCCATCGTGCAGGTTGACGATACGCGGCGCAAGATTGTTAACTCCGGGTGGCTGACCGAATACGACCGCCCTATCTATTTCCTGGAGCTTCGTTACAGCTACGAGTGTTGCTGGTGCTTCCAGCGCGGGAAGGAAGTAACCCTGCTTCCCCACCCGTTGTCTCCCACCGGGCCGCAGACCATACGGATTCCCGATGATGGCGAAGTGCTAGGGCAGGTCGTCGGTGTCGCGATGCGCATCGTGCAGTAAGGGCCAGAGATCGGTTTCGCGCAGAATTCTCAGCATAATCTCGATATTCTTGTCAAACAACTCCCGCGCCAGGGGATGGCAGTCCTCGGGGGGGAGGACTTGGAAAGACCTCAGCCGCTCCCAGACAACCACCAACCGCGTTTTGTCTTCCTTCAGGGATTCGAAGAAATTCAGCAGATCTTCGGTCTGTTCTTTAAGCGGCAGGGCGACAAGCTCTTCAAAAACCCTCACGTGGCACCGGTGCAGGCCCCGGTCAACCGCTTCCGCCGTATAGCGCGACTCCAATCCGTAATGGTGGTAGCGGCCAGTATTGTAGTCGCGCAACGAGGCAAGATAGACCAGTTGGCTAAAGTGCCTTTCCAGCCCCGCCAGCGTGCGCTCTTCAAAATCGCGCACCAAACGTTCAACTTCTTCCTGGTTCGCGGCGGAGTTCGGATTGGGGAGTAAATCGTCAGACATGATCGTAGGCTGCGGGGAGTGGACCCTCGGATATTAATCCAGCGTGAATTATACATGAGGAAATGCCCGGCTGCCGCCAAAAGGGCGCTCGGGGGCAGGGTTCTGTCAAAGTTGCGGATGACGTATATCTCCAGAGCAATGAATGCACCGCCTGCGAAGAGACCCCTTACCCGTCCCGACCTGCCGGGACACCCTCTCCCGCGGGAGAGGGCTTGAAATCAAAAAACACGGCCCTCTCCCAGGGGAGAGGGTGCCCGGCGGAGGAGGGCAGGTGAGGGGTTCTTTTTAAAACTACGGACTTTGAAGGGGCACTGGTACGCGAAAGGCAGAGCGCGCAGGCTCAAGTCGATTTAAATCACGCCCGCAGAACGAAGCGAAATCGCGTGTCTTCACCAAACCACTGGATGTAGTTCGTTCCCCAGGCGTTGTTGTACAGGCTGAAGTGGATGCCTTTGGCCAGGTCAGGTTGAGCCGTGGAATAGGCAAGCGGCGACTTTTCCCCCAGCACCACCACCGGCGCATCCAGCGTCTCAATCGAAAGGCTGCCCTGCGCATCCTTGTAGTTGAGGCCGCGCGAAACTGCGTGCACCTGCCGATTGCCCCCGCGGACAACGTCAAACGGGGACACCAAACGGTCTACTTTCTCCAGCATCCATCCCTTGGGCTCCGGGGCTTGGGGAAGGAAACTGAGCCACATGGCTTCGGGAAGCCGATTGGCCGCTTTGGCGAAGCAAGAGAAATTAATTTGTACGACGGGCTCGGCGTCGGGCAGGAACACGTCGAGAAACATTTTTCCTGGCCACGCCACCCGGCCGGATTTTTCCGCCTCGGCATCATCAATCCGCAATTGTGCCAGAAGCCGATGGCCGCCCTCGACCTTCCCTGACCAGCAATCGGCCAGCGCTGCGGTCCACACGCGGCTCTGCGCGCCAAAATTCTCAATCTTGGGTTTGCCGAAATCCAACACCGACCACCAGGTTTTGACTGTGACGTAGTCCGCGTCGTAGCGAACATAATCCGCCTTGGACAACGTCTGGTAAGTGAATAACGCCAGCGGTTGCGCCGCCGAGGCCCATTCGCGTCCGGTGCTCTTGGCGCGCAATTTTTGAATGGCGCCGGTGCGGGGATCAAGCGCGATCACCCAGTGGGCGGTTTCCATTTCCGAACCAGAGGAGTGGGACTGAAGGCCGGCGTGTTCAGGTTCGGCGGGCTCGAGCGCGGCCAGTCGCTCGCGGGCTTGACGCTGCAAAGCTTCCGGAAGGTTGGCAAGGCCATCGTCGATGTCCTTGCGCTTCTCGGCCCAACTTGTTTCCGCCACACGGAACGTGGGCAAGTTGAGCGCGGCGTGCAGATCCTTGGGCGTGTAATGTTGATAATCCTTCAGGGTTTTCGTATCGACGCCCCAGGTGTGCTCCGCGCAAAGCGCCAGCCGGCGCAGCAAGCCGCGGTCGAGGGAGTCCCCCACGGCGAATTTGCCCTGGGCCAGCCAATCCTGGCGCAGCCGGGCCACCTCACGGTAGCGGGCCACTTTTACCGGGTCGCTCGCGACGCCGTAGATCCACGTGTCGCCGATTTCCTGGGTCACCACCGGAAGCCGGCTGCGGTAGGGTTCAACCGCCGCCGCAATCTCGCTGAGGTTCGCGGCGGTCACCTGGGCATGAGGGAATTGTTTCCGCAGGCCGGCATATATCTTGGCGATTTCTTCCATCGAATGCGGCCCTTGGTTGTCGTCTCGCATTTCCACGGCTACACCGAGATCGGAATCCGGCGCCTGCACAATTCCCCCGTAACCGTGGTGGTACATCATGATCAGGGATGCTCCCTCCGGGTCTTGCCAGACAAATAGCGGGGGTACCTTGGGAGGAGTGCTGGCGTCGTTGACGCCGATGTCAAGAAACTTCACTCCATGCGCGGCCAGTGGACCCACCAGTCCGCGCGAATGACCCGGGACATCGGTCATCTTTGCACCGATCGTGGTGCGGCCGAAACGCTGGTCAAGCGACTGTGAGAACCCTAAGGCTCCCTCGATCATGGAACGATCCATGAACTCCGTCTCCCAGGTAAAAGGCAGCGCGTGCCAGGCCAAATCGCCCGCCGCCACGGCCTGTTCCGTGCGGCGCCGCACGTCACTGGAAGCTTGTTCCAGATATTCGTAAAGAAGCCACGACCCCGTGGTCCAAACATATCGGTCCGCGCCCGCCTGCCTCATAGCCTTGGCTACCTGCATGGCGCGGGGGAAATAAACCTCAAAGTATTCGCGCATGATGGCTGCTTGTGTGTTTGCGAATCCCACGTCCAGGTGGCACTTGAACATGACCAGCACGCGTTTGACCTCCGGCGCAACCGTAGCGGCGGAGAATCCGCGCACAAAATCAGGCTGGCAAGTCAGCGCCCCGCTTGTTGCCAGAAGGCTCTTCACAAAATCTCGTCTCCTCATGAGTCCACACTCCGTGAAACGCTATGAATTTGACCGGGTGGTCATCTTCCATCCCCGCGACGCGACCCATAGTAAAGCGCTTTCAAGATGCATTTGCAATGACAGGTTTGGTGGGGTGGGGATTTCTTACCGCGAGTTTGAAAGGGCGAGGTTTCGGAGGAAAGAGTCCCTTGACGGTGAGATGCGCAAATAACCCCTCACCCGCCCTCGTCCCTCGGGCACCCTCTCCCCTCGGAGAGGGCTAGAAATCGCGAATCCCCTCTCCCCGGGGGCGAGTGGGAGAAACTAAAAGTTGAGCCCTCTCCCTTGGGGAGAGGGTGCCCGAGGGACGAGGGCGGGTGAGGGGTCACGTCCATTTTGCGTGAGGGTGAACGGCGGAGCAAGATTCTTCGCTGCGCTCAGAATGACAGCGAACGGGATCAGGATGACAGCACGAGAGGGTTTTCCGCAGTCCGTAAAACCCGGTGCTACTTCGGAAATGTGAACTTAAGTTCCCGCCCGAGGGAAAACACCGGTTTCTTGCGGTTGCGGATGAGCGCGGCACTTTCAGAAAGTGCTGAAACCAGAACCGGCATGGCGATGGTGGAATCGCAGTGTACCGTCACCATGCTGGCATCGTGAGCGATCTTGCCCCAGCTTTGAGCTTCTTCCAGCGTGCAGCCTGAGAGCCCGCCCCAATGCGGCGAGTCGGTTACCACCTGTATGGCGTACTTGTGCCCTTCGGTGGAGTTGCGCATGAAAGCCGCCGTCACTTCCGTTTGCTGCACGAAGTTCTTGGGTGTCCCTCCGCCGAAATAAACCACCCCGCTGTTGGGCGAGTCGCCGGCCACGTGCGCGGTCTCCAGCACGTCGCCGATCACGTCGAAAGTAAACTGGTTCTTTCCCTCATAGCGGTTTTCAGCAATGCCAATACCGATGGAGGAGTCGGCCACCGCCGGGCAGTAAAGGGGAATGCCCGCCCGGTACGCCGCCGTTACGATGCCGTCTTCTTTGGCGCTCAGGGAGAGATCTTTCCCCAGCAAGTAAAGGAACTCGCGCGTGGTGTAGGGCCGCGATTGGTCGAGTGTCGCGGCAAACTTCCCGACCATGGCGTCGGCTTCGCGAAATTCCTCTTCATCCGCCAGCGTGTCGTACATGCGGTCGATCAAGTGCTTTTGCAGGTGCACATCGTCGATGTTGGGTGAACACTGAAAGTGCAGCCGGCCCAGGGTCTCATGAATATCATGGAAAAGGTTGGCGCCGGTGGTGACCAGGCAATCGATCAGGCGATTCTTGATCATATAAACCACCAGCCGCCGCATTCCGGCGGGGACCATGGCGCCCGACATGCCCATCATGATCATGACGCGATCGCCCAGCATCTTTTTCCAAACCTGATAGGCCGTGGCGAGGTTGCGGCCCTGGAAGGAGATGCCCTGCATTTTTTCCAGCAGCGCCGAGACGCTCTTGCGGCCATCGATTTTGAGCGGCCGGGTGGGTGTGGAGAGAATTTCGTTCTTGCGCATTTCGCCCCCTAAATATTCAACAGTCTTAGGCCTTTCGGTTGGAACGCCCGGCAGCGGTCAGGAAGGTGGACGGGAGGGCGAGGCTCGCCAAGTAATTACTCGTCGATTCCCAGCAAGATGGCGGCAGCAAGCACGGTGGTCCAGAGACCCCGTTTGTCGCCGATCGCCGATTGCGTGATGTGCATCGTGCGGACAATCTTGTTGGAGATCTGGTAGATCTCTTTTTTCTCGTTCCAGCTTCGGTCGGGGTCAAATTCAACGCCCAGTGTGGTAGCCAGCATTTCGGCGGCCAGTTCTTCCGCGTATTCCCCCGCCACCTCTTCCGTTTCTCCAAACGAATGGTGCTCGGAAAGGTAGCCAAAGGTGTTCCGGTCACTGGGGATAGCGACGCCGCAAGACGCCGCAATCAAACGATGTGGTTCGCGAGTGGAGTTCTCACTGATCACCACAAACGCCACTTGCCCGGGCTTCAGTTCTTTCACCCCCTCAGCGCGCGGAACCAATTTGCAGCGGGGAGGAAAAATACTGGAAACTCGCACTAAATTGCAGGAGGCAATCCCCGCAGAACGCAGCGCCAGCTCAAAGCTCGTCAACTTTTCGCGGTGCTTTCCTACCCCTTTAGTTAGGAACATCCGCCTGGGCACAAACATTCCGCTTCCTGCTTTCTCCTGGATGTGCCGGAATCATTTCACGCGTTCCAAATCGATCAAATCCGGCCTCAGAAAATGAATTTACGTTCTCGCACGCGGATTTTTTACCGTAGCAAAAATATCAGAAAAGTGTCAATGGATTTTTGGGCATGGCTCTCTCCCCATATTACAAGTTCGTTACACGTTGCCGGGCGAATGGGCGTTGTCCAGGCAGGCATGCTTCCAAAGAGCCAGGGTTCATAGCGGAATACCTGTCGGTGCCTGTGCGGGGAGAAACCCGGGGTTAATTTGGTGGACCCATTCAGGATTTGGCCCCAACGCGTCGGTTTTTACGGCGCTCGCAGGGCGCTCGCAAGGTAGGTCAGGGAGGCGGGGGCGATGAGTCGATAGGGAACGACCCCGCGATGCTTGATCTCGCGGACGGCAATGGAATCGGCAAAGACCACGTCCACGGCCGCGAGTGTTTTGGGGCCGGGGAGTGGAAGCAGGAACTCTTGCAGCACGTGGCGGCGACCGGCGGCAGTCGCAAGCACGCTGCGCGCGGTTTGCAGGAATCCTTCGCTGACGGAAACCACCGCCACCACGGAGGGCTCGCGCCGCTGGCGGATCAGTTCCACCTGCTCGTCCGCCGCCCCGAAGGCCAGAGGGATGGCGGGACGGTCCTTGGGCAGCAGGGCATTGACGTCGCGGATCGCGTAGTGTGCGGCCACCGCCAGCGCGCCGATGCCCAAGCCGGGGTTCGCTGCCAATTCCAGCCGCGAGCAGGCCTCCACCGGCCAGTTTATCGCCGCTTTGATTTCTTCCTGAAGCAGACGGCCCAAGCCCGCATCGGCTTCGACGACTAAAATGTGATCGGGGGGTTCAGCCAGCAAGCGGTCGCGCACTCGCTCGCGCAGCGACTGGAGCGAATAGCCCTGTTCACGCGCCACGCGAACCAGCGTGTTGATGAGGTCGTCAAGGCCGCTCGCACCGCGGGTGTGAACCCCTTCCTCCAAGGCTCGAACCGTGACGCGGCTGCCCCTTCGCCCCACCAGCCACATGCGCCGGATCAAATCCTGGTAAGCCTCGCTCACCGTGTTGTGATGAATCTTCAGGCGGCGCGCCAGTTCGCGCACGCTGGGCAGCGCCTGCCCGGGCTGTAGCTTGCCCGTGGCAATGTGAAAAACGATCTGCTCCGCCAACTGCTGGCGGAGGGGGATCTCACTCTCTTTGCTGATGCGAATGTCCATGGTGTCAGAAGGTGTCAGGTGTCAGGTGCCAGTAAAGACCGGCATGTGACACATTTCGATACCCAGGCGAAGCAGGCCTTAGGGCTCATCCGCAAGCGCCGCAGCAGGACGATTCTACATTAAGACCCTGACGCCTGACACCTGATACCTGGCACCTGTCTTCCGGTGTGACACTTCACAAACTGTAACGCCCGTTGTCGCGGCGGCACCCCGCCCTCGCTTATTCTCCTACGCGAGGGTGGCTAACATGGGAACCGAATTGATTGTAGTGATCGTGATTGTGAGCCCGTTGGTCTTCAGCGCGGTGGCTTGGCGCTGGGCGTCGGAAGAATGGCTGCAAGCCTTTGTGATATTGGCGCGCTCGCTGGGGAGGCCAATGTGAACCGGACGGAGAAACGGGCTTTTGTCGCCTCCCCAATTGCTCTAGAATGGGCACGGGCGAATGTTCACACCTTTTGGCCTTCCCGTGTGTTCCGCACGTGGCGCGACCCGATGCGCGTGACCCGAGCGTTGGGCGTCGACCGGTATGGATGCAGGCAGGAGGAGATGAATATGGCAGCTTCGCGCGGATACTCGGAGGTCCTGAAAGAGCGGGGCTTTGTTTTCCTGCTGGCGGCACAGGCGCTGGCAGTGTTTGATGATAACACCTTCAAACAACTCCTGATGCTGTTCGTCACCGCGAGTGTCTCTTCCCTGGCCACTCGCAACCTTTACATTTCTCTGGGCACCGCGCTCTACGTGCTGCCGTACATCGTCTTTTCCTCTTATGCAGGCCAAGTGGCCGACCACTTCTCCAAGCGCCGTGTGATCATTTTCATGAAGATGGTTGAGGCCACGCTGCTCGTCCTCGCCACCATTGCCATGTATGCCGGGCAGGTCATTGCCATGTTGACAGTCCTCTTCCTGCTGGGGATTCATGCGTGCTTCCTCGATCCCGCGAAAGAAGGAATTCTGCCCCAGATGTTTCCGGATGAGGCCCTTTCGCGGGCCAACGGCCTGATGCAGCTTACCGTTTACACCATGATTGTTTCGGGGCCCGTGGCCGCCGGGCTGCTGCTCGACGTTTTTCTTTCCAAGCCTTACATTCCCGTGGCGATGCTCGTGGGCATGGCTTTGTTGGGATTGGTGGTGGCCACCGGCATCAGCCGCGTCCCCGCCATCGCGGCGGGAGAAGGATTCCGTTGGAACGCCTTTCGGGAGTTCCGGCAAGACTTCGCGGAAATCCGCGCCTCGCGGGCACTTTTCCGAACGGTTCTGGCCATCGCCTATTTCTGGTTTCTGGGCGCGGTCTATCTGCAAAACGTAATCGGTTACGGCCGCGATCTGCTGCATTTGAGCAATACCGGGATCAGTTACCTTACCGCTTCCGTATCCATCGGCATAGGGTTGGGCGCGTTTGTGGCGGGCAAACTCTCGGCCGACCGGGTGGAACTGGGCCTGGTGCCCATCGGCTCGGTGGGCTTGGGGGTTTTCGGCATATTTCTCTTTTTCGGGCATCATTCTTTTGCCCAGGTTTTCATTGGCCATTTCCTGCTGGGTTTCTCGGGCGGAATTTTTATTATCCCGCTGCAATCCTACTTGCAGGCGCACGCGGGCGAGCACTCCAAGGGACGGGTTATCGCCACCTCGAACGTCTTGACCTTTACCGGAGTGTTCCTGGGCGCGGGCATTTTCGCGTTCCTCTCCGGCCCCTGCCGGATGCAAGCCAACCAAATTCTATTGGTGATGGCGGTGATTTCATTCGGCGCCACGTGGCACATCTTGACGGTCCTGCCCGACTTCATGATCCGTCTGTGCTTCTTTTTGCTCACCCACACGTTTTATCGCATCGAAGTGCGCGGCGCGGAAAACCTGCCCCGGCGCGGCCCGGCGCTGCTGGTGTGCAATCACATCTCATTTGCCGATCCCTTCCTGATTGGCGCCTGCACGCCGCGCTTCATTCGCTTCCTGATGTACCGCCACTTTTACGAGACGAGGGGAATTCACTGGCTGGCGAAGCTGATGGGCGCAATCCCGATTTCGGAAGCCGACAAGCCGCGGGAATTGGTGGAGTCGCTGCATACGGCGCAGGACCGCTTACGCGAAGGCGACCTGGTTTGCATTTTCGCGGAAGGCGCCATTACACGCACGGGAAACCTGTTGCGCTTCCGCCGCGGGTTTGAGCGCATCACGCGCGGGCTTACGGTTCCCATCATTCCCGTCCACCTCGACCGCATGTGGGGCAGCATTTTCAGCTACGAGCGTGGGCGCTTCTTCTTCAAGTGGCCGCGCCGCATCCCCTATCGCGTCACGGTGAGTTTTGGCGCGCCGCTCGCAGGCGATGCGAATGCATTCCAGGTGCGGCAAGCAGTGATGGCGCTGAGCGCCGACGCCTTTGCGCGTCGCGGGCACTCGCAGCGGCCGCTGCCGGAACTGTTCCTGGATTGCGCGCGCCGCAACTGGCGGCGCTTCGCCATGGCGGATTCCACTGGACGCCAAGTGAACTTTGGCCAGGTATTGATCGGCGCGCTGCTGTTCCGGCGGCACGTGGTGAAACATTACCAAGCCGAGAAAATGATCGGCGTCCTGCTGCCGCCCTCGGTGCCGGCAGCGCTGCTGAATTTCGGCATCAGCCTGGCGGGCCGCGTGCCGGTGAATCTGAATTACACCGCGTCCAAGCAGTCGATGGAAGTGGCCGTGGAGCGCGCCGGGCTCAAGACGATTTTCACCACGGAAAAACTGTTGACCCGACTGGGAATCGAGAAACTGCCCGGTATGGTGATGATCGAAGATGTGGCGAAGAGCTTCTCCCCGCGCGACAAGCTGGTTTGGGCCGCCCTCGCCCGCCTGCTTCCCACTCCGGTGCTGCGACGGTGGCTGATTCCGCGCCATGTAAAACTCGATTCGCTTGCTACCGTGATCTTTTCCAGCGGGAGTACCGGTACACCCAAAGGCGTGATGCTGAGCCATCGCAACATCGTTTCCAACCTGGAAGGCGTGCAGCAGACGATCAACGTGAGCCGGAGCGATTGCCTGCTGGGAATTCTACCCTTTTTCCACTCCTTCGGTTTTTCGATTGGGCTGTGGCTGCCCGCCATTTCCGGATTCGGCGTCGCCTACCATACGAGCCCGCTGGAGGCGCGCAAAATCGGCGAACTCTGCCGGAAGTTTCACGTAACTATTATGATTTCCACGCCTACCTTTGTATGGGAATATGTGCGGCGCTGCGAGACAGAGGATTTCGCCTCCTTACGCGTGGCAATTGTGGGCGCGGAAAAAATGAAGCCTGAACTTGGCGACGCCTTCCGGGAGAAATTCCATATCGAACTCCTGCAAGGCTACGGGTGCACGGAGCTTTCGCCGGTGGTGTCGGTGGAAAACTCCGGTTACACCGGCAGCGACCAGAAGCAGATCGGGGCCAAACGCGGTACCGTCGGGCACCCGATTCCGGGTGTCGCGCTGCGCATTGTGAATCCGGAAACGTTCGCGACGCTCGGGTCCGGCCAGGACGGCATGCTGTTAGTCAAAGGCCCCAGCGTGATGATGGGCTATCTCGGCGAGCCGGAAAAGACGCGCCAGGTCATGTGGGAGGATGGCTGGTACATTACCGGCGACGTGGCGCAACTTGATGAAGACGGTTTTATCCAGATCACCGACCGTCTCTCGCGTTTTTCCAAGATCGGCGGCGAGATGGTGTCGCACGTCCAGGTGGAGGATGCGCTGCACCGCGCATTGGGCTGCTTTGAGCCCCGCATGGTGGTGACCTCGGTCTCCGACGAGCAGAAAGGCGAGCGTTTTGTGGTGCTCCACACGGAGTTGGGCTTGAGCGTGGAGGATTTGCTCAAGCGGATGCGCGATTCCGGGCTCCCCAAGCTGTGGGTGCCGCGCAAAGAAAACTTTTTCGCAGTACCGTTGTTGCCGTTCCTCGGCAGCGGAAAACTGGATCTGAAACAGGTGAAGGAAACCGCCAAGAGGCTTGCCACTGAGCAATCCGCCGCGACCCCGGATTGACGGCTTCGTAGGACAAAATTGGCGTGCGAGCAGACATTTCCGCAGAGCTAAACAGGCTGCGGGCGGATCTGTCGCCGCTGTCACGGTCAGCGCTACCCACGGTTCTCCACCACCCCTCAGCATCACGCGCCGATCAGCACCACCCTGTTCAGACCACCCCGTCGCTCGGCGCGCCACCCCTCCTCATCTGAGGAGGGGAGCATTTTAAACCACTCCCCTCCTGATTCAGGAGGGGTGGCGCGCCGAGCGACGGGGTGGTTACCCGCGCCGGGGCAGATCGTCAAAACTCCAACCCCAGCAGTCGCAGGTCGTTTTCCAGTTGCCCGGCAGTCAGAAACTGAATGGTATGCAGGCCCAGCCGTTGCGCGCACTCCAGGTTCATCGGACGGTCATCGATGAAGACGCACTCCTGCGCCTGGCGCTGCGAGAGGTCGAGCGCCATGCGGTAAATCTGCGGGTGTGGTTTGGATACGCCCAGATAGCAGGAGCTGAAGAAGACGGAAAAGCAATTGCGCAAGCCGAATTTCTCGATGCGGTAGAGATTCAACTCGCGCGATTCGTTGTTGAGCGTCGCCAAAAAAAGCTTCTGCGCTTGCGCGAGCCGCCCCATGAGAGCGAGCGAATCGGGCAGCGCTTCCGATTGCGCGTACATGAAATCGCGCACCTCTTGCTTGTCGAAGGCGCGGGGGCGGTAGAAGATGGTGCGATCGAGATACTGATCGATGTCGAGTTGGCCGCTGTCCATCGCTGCGCACAACATCTGGTGCCGGCCCTCAAAATCGCCGCCATCCAGACCGAACTGCTCCACCATCCTGGCGCGCTCGTTGTGATCCCAGCCGTTGGTCAGCAACACGCCGCCCACGTCGCAAAACACCGTGGAGATCTTGGGCAAGCTACATCTCCCCTGAAACAGGGTGTAGCGCGGACCTGTTTTTTAGGTCCGCGGCTCGTCCTCGATGGGCAAGGAAAAGCCGCGGACCTAAAAAACAGGTCCGCGCTACCCTTCCTCGTTATCCCAGCCAAGCGGGATTTTGAGCGGTGCCGTCGAACATGTTGGTAGTCTTGAAGGGTTCGAATTGGCCATCGCGGCCCGCCGTGGCAGTGCGGGCGGAGAGGGATGCGAGTTCCTTCTCGGTCAGCGGGCGAAAAGTGCGCGCCGCCTGCAATCCCTGCTCCAGCCGCTCGAGTGAATCGCAACCATTGATGACCACCGAGGTGGGCAAACTCATGGCGTAATGGAGGCACTCTATGGGCGTCACGGTATTGCTTTTCAGAACCTGGCCATCGCCCATCGACTTCATTCCCAACACACCGATGCCGTGCTCCACCAGCACCGGCACCACCTTATGGGCGAAGCTCTTAAAGTGCATGTCCATCACGTTCAGCGGCATTTGCACGGCGTCAAATGTGAAACCGTGCTGGAAGGCGGTGAGGAGCATCTTCAGATGGATGTCGGGGTCCTTATGTCCGGTAAAGCCAATGTAGCGAATCTTGCCGGCTTTCTTGGCGGCCACCGCGGCTTCGAAGCTGCCGCCGGGGCCGAAAATGCGGTCGGGGTCGCCGGGGCGGATGACTTCGTGAAATTGCATCAGATCGATCGTGTCGGTCTGCAAGCGCTGGAGTGATTCGTCAATCTGCCTCGCGGCGATATCTTTCAACTGGCCGTCGATCTTGGTCATCAGGAAAACTTTCTTACGATAACCGTCACGGAGCGCCTTGCCCATACGGATTTCGCTGGTGCCGTCGTGGTAGTCCCAGCAGTTGTCCATAAAATTCACGCCATTGTCGATGGCGGTGCGGACGATGCGGATGCTTTCCTGCTCGTCGTCCTGGCCGCCGATGTGAAAGCCACCCAGGCCCAACAGCGAAACCTTTTCGCCGCTGCGGCCGAGGGTGCGATAAGGCATCTCACCAGTGGCGGCAGCCACAGGCAGAGCAGTCAGGGGGGTTCCAGAAACGGCGGCACCGGCGCCCGCAACGCCTAAGGTAACTTTCTCCAGGAACTCGCGCCGATTCTGCATTGATTCGCTCATCAGAATGCCTCCTCGTCAAAATACATTTTTGGCCGATCAGAATCCTGCCCCGTAAGAATAAGGCACTATCATAGCACGAGGATCGTAGGGGATGGGATGGGACATTTCCCGGAAGGGCGCCGTCGAGGTCCAATGGGGTTGAAGAGACCCCCTCACTTGCCCTCCTCCGTTGGGCCCCCTCTCCTCTGGAAGAGGGCGGTGATTTTGCTTTCTATCCCTCTCCCTTCCACCTTTTTAAAAGTTGCGCCACGATACGCCGCCTGCATAAGATGGAGACCTTTCTGATTGGATTTTGCCGAGGTCGCCCCATGCCTCTTGAATTGCACCAATTGAAGAAGCTCGATGACTACCGCTTTCTTGTCCCTCGCGGCACGAAGGCCGGAATGTTGACGGACGCGCTGATCTTTACGGACGAACGGCTGCTGAAGGATGTGTTGAAGGACCTATCGCTCGAGCAGGCTATTAACGTGGCGATGTTGCCCGGCATCGTGGGGCGGTCAATCGCTATGCCCGACATTCATCAGGGATACGGGTTCCCCATCGGCGGGGTGGCGGCTACGGACCCGCACGGCGACGGCGTGGTCTCACCCGGCGGCGTGGGATTTGACATCAACTGCGGCGTGCGTCTGCTCGGCAGTTCGCTGACCCGCGGGGAAGTGCACATCAAGATTCGCGAGTTGGTGAACCAATTGTTTCGCGACATCCCCTCAGGTGCAGGGCATAGCGGCAACATCCGGATTTCCTACCCTGAGCTCGACAAACTGCTTCAGGAGGGCGCCGCGTGGATGGCGGAGCATGGCTACGGCCGCGGGGAGGACCTGACCCACTGCGAGGAGAGCGGAGCCATCGAGGGCGCGGACCCAGAGATGGTAAGCGATCACGCGAAAAAGCGCGGCTTGCCGCAGGTCGGCACGCTCGGATCAGGCAATCACTTTCTCGAAGTTCAGTATGTGGAGCGCGTGTTTGATCCGGGCTGCGCTGAGACCCTGGGGCTTTATGAAGGCGAAGTCGTGGTGCTGATCCATTCCGGGTCACGCGGGCTGGGCCACCAGGTGTGTACGGATTACCTGCGCGAAATGGGGCCGGCCATGCATCGCTACGGCATTGACCTGCCGGATCGCCAACTGGCTTGCGTGCCGGTGAAGTCGCCGGAAGGGCAAGCGTATCTTGCTGCCATGCGCGCTGCGGCGAATTATGCCTGGGCCAATCGCCAGGGGATTACCCACTTTACCCGCCAGGCTTTCAAGCGGATTTTCGGTGAGCAGGAGGAACTGCGCGTCATTTACGACGTGTGCCACAACATCGCCAAACTCGAACGCCACCAGGTGGAAGGCCGGGAGCGGGAAGTGATGGTGCACCGCAAGGGCGCCACGCGCGCTTTCCCGCCGGGCCATCCGGACGTGCCCGAGGTCTACCGGCACATAGGCCAACCGGTCCTGATTCCCGGATCTATGGGAACCTCGTCTTATGTGCTGGTGGGCGCCGAGGGCGCCATGCAGGAAAGCTTCGGCACGACCTGCCACGGCGCGGGCCGCGTGATGAGCCGCACGGCGGCCAGGAAATCACGATTCGCACAGGACGCCAAGCAGCGCCTGGAAGACCTTGGCATCATCGTGCGGGCAGAATCCCGCGACGGAATTACGGAAGAGATTCCGGAAGCCTATAAAGATGTGGATGCGGTCATCGACGTGGTCCACAACGCCGGCTTGGCCCGACGCGTGGCAAGGCTGAAACCCATGGGAGTGATTAAGGGGTAGGGGGAGAATAACCAATGAAAGTCATCAAGGTTCCGATGGAAGAAGATCTCCTCCAACGCCTTTCACGTCAGGCGAAGGCTCGTCGGCTTACCCGTGCTGCCCTAATCCGCGAGGCATGACAGCATTATCTCGAAAAGCTTCTTGAAGACGAACTCGATCGCCAGTACCTGGCGGGATACCGCCGCCACCCTGAAACCGATGCGGTCGGAAAGACAGTCGACAGACTCGCGGCCGAGGGATGGCCCCGCGAGGATTGGTAATGAAGCGCGGGGACATCGGAGGTTCGGTCACACCTGCTGGGCAAGATAATTCTGAATGCCGATGCTCTCGATGAGCGAGAGTTGCTCCTCCAGATAGTCGACGTGCTCTTCTTCATCCGCCAGGATCACCTGGAGGAGGTCGGCCGAGGCATTGTCACCTGCTTTGCGGCAGGTGGCGATTACGGTGTTGTATTCGGCCACGGCATTCTTCTCCAGCGCCAGGTCGTTCTGGAATTGCGATTTCACGTCCTTGCCCACAATGAGTTTGGGCATATCATTCAGATTAGGCGTTCCTTCCAGGAAGAGAATGCGCTCGATCAGTTTTTCCGCGTGCTTCATCTCGTTGATGGACTCTTTCTTGGTGTGGTCGCTTAACTTCTTATAACCCCAATTCTCGCACATTTCCGCGTGGATGAAATACTGGCTGATGGCCCCCAGTTCCTCCTTCAGCATTTTTGCCAGAACATCGATGACTTCCGGTTTGCCCTTCATATTAGCTCCTTATTGTCCGCAGACTTCCTTCGTTCGAGCGGAATACCAGAGATAGATGGAAAAAGGGTATTCGTCAAGTGGAATGCGCGGGGGGGGCGGTCGGAAGGCTTATAATTTCTGCCGGCGCCTCTGCAAGTTGCTTGTCCGGCCCCCGGCTCGACCAAAAGAAAGCAATCCCGGCAACTGCGTAGCACGCCATGCCAGTCCAGAACGCCGCGGAAATTCCCGCGTACAAAGATATGACTACCGCGAGCACCGAGGCGCAAACGGACGTGGCGCCATTGATCCCCCATAGCCATGGCGTCAATTGGGGCTCATTCCCGGAAGCCGACTTCATCCCCAGGGGGAAAGCCATGCCCATTAGAAGGCCGAGGGGGGAAAGGATTCCGACCCCCACTAAGATTCGTGTAGGGGTAACAGCATCCTGGAAAGCCACCAGCGCCCGCTGCGTAAAGATTCCGAAAACGCACAACACCACAACCAGCACTCCGAGCCGCACCGCGCCCGCCCGCCGCAAGTTGCGCTTCCCCGTTCCTTGCGTCGTGTAGCTTCCCAGGCCGCCCGAGAGGAGCAGGGTGAAAAGCACCACCGAGAGTGCGTAGGTGGGATGGCCCAGAAAGATAATCAGGCGCTGCATCTGCGAAACTTCGATCAGCATAAAGCCCAATCCGATGGCGGCAAAGTAAAGCACGTGCGGCCATGCGGTCTGAAGTGTTAACTTCTTGTCCGACATCCGCAAGGGTAACACGATAAAGAGAACTGTAAGGCTGGTGATGATCACGAGCATCGTTCCCAGCAGGTGCGCCGCATCGGTAACCTCGTTCAGGGCCAGCGTGGTGTGGGTTGACCGGAACATGTCTCCGATTCTACCCATTTGGAAGAAGAACGGCCGATTGTCGGTGGGCGGGCTGATATCCGACCGAACCCCGGCAATGACTTTGGCCAAATCATGCCCGGAGGCGAGGTCGGCAAACTTAGGGTCCGCGGCCACGCGCGGGCTGAGGACGATGGGGAATTGCATCCGGTGGGCAACCGCTTCAACCTTGTCGATATCGGTGTCGGAGAAAGGCGCCAGGCTGATCAACATCGTGGCGGCTCCGCCTGTGCCCCCCGAGGCGGCATGCCCCCACGCATTTCGCACCAGGATTATGTGCCGGCGCGGATTCGAAATGCCCAGGCGCTCCAGCGTGGCGGCGGCCAGAGAAGTCAGCCGGTAGGTTTCTTGCGGCCGGCCCGGAGTGAACCATCGAGAGAAGGAAACCACGCCGGTGGGGGTGAGTCGGGACAGGAATAACTCCCATGCCTCGACCGTGTACAGCCCATTTTCGGTCAGAGAAAATGCCCCTGCGGCTGTCGCTGCCCACGTGTCGATGAATGAGGCCTGAATGATGTCGAACCTCTCATGCGATCGCGCGAGATAACTTCTGGCCTCATCATTGACGAAGGTAACTCTTGGGTTCCGGTCGAGATGTCCTGTGAAATCGCCGAACCTTCCATTCAACGTAGCCAGGATGTCCTGATTCATCTCCACCGCTCGAACGGATTTTTGACCAAAGGCCAGCGCCGCGAGAATATCCCTGCCGCCGCCGGCTCCGATGATGAGAACCTTCGAATTCTGGCGAACGTAATAAACGATCTCTTTGACATCGTATTTTAAGTAGTCCACGGTGCTGAAATTGCCGGCAAACGCGGTTAAAGTGGTTTCCGCGGCGGCATCGATGGTCAAAGGGAGTGCGCGGACTGCAGTATTCGTGGGGTAAGTTGGGCTGGTGCCCTCGCTGATGGGACCCATGGGAAAGTCGGGATCGCCAAAGACTGTGAGGCGCGAAAATGAATTCCACTTCTCGTAAAGCGGCGCCCCCTCAGGTTTTCCTTTCACCCAGATCAGATCCAGGAACGGGCTACCCCTCCTTGCCACAATCGTGTTTGCAATCACTAATGCCGCCAGTAATGCGCTGAAAAGAAGCGCCGTTCGGTGAAACCTTTCATGCCGCCCCTGGGATGAAAATAAAATGGATGCCAGTGCGGCAAGAAGCGCGGCAACAAAAACGACGCTCATGCCGTCGGCAAATTTGAAGACGCCAATAAGAAACACACACCCGCTCGCCGCTCCGGCAAGATCGACGGCATAAAGCCGGCTCACTTGGCGTGGAAACTTGGTGAGCGCCAGGCAGACGCAGATTCCGCTGTACACGAAAGCAGCGGATAAGGCTGCAAAGGTCACCCCCATCGACGCCAGACCTTTTAGCGAGGTCGCCACGTAAAAGGGAACAAATAGGTGGGTGAGGATTCCGATCACAATCCAGACGGCGAACAGGAAGCAACTGCGTCCCATTTGATCGACCGCTTGATCCTGCCGGGAGTATGCGGGGTGCAAATAAACCACGATTCCGCCAACCGTCATTCCGAACATGGCGATGGAAATCGCCATAAAAGCAAAGTGATAATACATGGTTACGCTAAAGATTCGCGTCAAGAGGATTTCGTACATGAGTGTGACGAGCGTCACCACGAACAGCCCGACATAAGTCAGCGCGCCCGCGCGTGTCTCTGAGGTGTTCATTGCAGGAGTGCCGTTGCTAACCGGCGTTTCCGTTTTATCTCCCAACCGTCCCACGGCATACTCCCTTCGCGGCGTTCCAGCGCCCTATTTGTTCGTTGCCTGGGTCGAGCGGACTGGGGCAGGGGCCAGGACTGCCTCGACTCGAGTCCCCAGAACGCTAACCCCGGCCTTCGCACCCAGAAATTGTGGTATTCGGCCCTCTGACCCTGAAGCGCTCGCTTTTGCCTGAGCCGCGGGACAAAAGCCCGGTGTGCCCCCCCGTATTCGACCGACTCAGGGTCGGCAAGTTGGGGAGGCGCGTTTTCCGGGGGCGATGTCCCCGGCTAATTAATAAATCTCCTGTTGGGATCAAACCTGGACAACGCCAACGAATTTATTCGCAGGGCGCCCAATCCCGTCATTATCCCCCTTGGCCACCGTTGTGCTTCTCACGGACATGGGCGAGCAGGTTGCGGACGCTGTCGGCGAGTTCCACCACTTCGCCGTCGCCCTTGACTTCGAACTCGATTTCATAATTTCCCCCCGCGGCGTGGTCAACTGCTTTTTTCAAGTCGGTCAAGGGCTTTACCACTTGGCGGGGAAGCAGGAAGCTGACCCAGATGCTCACCAGCAAGGTGATCGCGGAAACGATCCCGCCGACCACCTCGGCGCGAATCAATAAGGCGCGGGCGCGTTCGTGGTCTCTCTGAACGCGCTGCCAACTTCGGCTTTCGAGTTCGTTTGAAAGGTTGACGATCCGCTGGCTGGCGGTCGCCAGATCCCGGGAGGTTTGGCGAATCTCCGGATCATTCCCTTCCACTTTCGCCGCAACTTCCGTGTCAAAAGACTCAACCCGGGCGCGCAGCATATCGATCAAGCGCGTGCGGCTTTCGCCGGTTGAATGCGCCAGGACGTCATCCAGGTCCTTCTGATAGGTTCGCACCACCTGTCGCAGGCTTTCAATGGGAGGCATATTGCTTTCCCCCAATCGCTCCACGGCGTGGTTGAAGCTCAACCGGTAAAACGCGATCTGCGCCTCCAGATCATCAAAAGTGGGCTTTTCTTCCGGCTTCAACCTGCGGCAGGCCTGGACGGTTTTCTCGAGTTGCCGTAGAGATTCCCGGTTGCGCGCGATGTCGTCGGGGTCGTGCAGGAGGAAGTAGTTCGTTTCTGCCCGCCGGGCGTCAAGCATCTCAATGGAAACGCGCTCGGCGTTTGTGGCCACGGGAGCATCGACGCTGACGATACGGTCCACGATCGACGCCATGGCAAACAGGTAATACACCGCCAGGAAAATAACCGGCACCAGAATCAAGCGTACCAGCCCCAGGCTTAAAGCTACTCGACGGCGCAGGGAGAAACCCTGGTGGAGGACGATAAAGGATCGCGGCGAACGCCAAACCATACGTCAGTTTTCCTGGCGGAGCGCAGGAGAGCACGCCCTGCAAACACATCATTTCTGACGGCGGCATCTTACTCGAAAATTCTGTAGGTAAGGGGCGAAATCCAGCTCCTCGCCTCAGACGCAATGGCAATTAGCCTGAATTTCTCCCCATCGGTTTGGAAGGGCGCCCATGCTTGGTGAGAAATCCGCACGGGGGGTGGCCAAGCCCCGGCAGCGGCTTGCTGGGCAGCGCCCTATATATAATAACTCTACCGCTGATAGGAATCCGGGATTTCTTGTCACCCTCACCGTGCGGCCTGTGGGGGGCCGGAAAGCGATCTGGTCGAGAGCAAACAGCATTCCCTGCGAAGGGAACTTTTTGGTTTCGAATACCGTATTCTGAGATAGCGGTGGTCATTTGATGGGAGGAAGAAAAATGTTTTGCCCACAGTGTGGAAAAGAATATCCCCAGCGAGTGAATTTCTGCTGCCATTGTGGTACGGCGCTCTCAATTCCAGCGCCCACTAATGCCAAGAAGCTAAGGCGCTCACGCACGGACAGCAAAATCGCGGGTGTCTGTGGCGGGTTCGCCGATTACCTTGAACTGGACGTGACCCTGATGCGAATTATCTGGCTGATGCTCGCCTTCTTTGGAGGGTGGGGAATCATTGGCTATCTCATTGCCTGGATCGTTATGCCGCAAGAACCCTTGCGGCAAACCGCGGCCGCAACCGCAGTGTCGGCAGTTCCCCAACTAGCGGAAAATCGGTAAGCTTCCGCTCCGCCTCGAAACCACAGCGCCCGGCGAGGGACGAACAAAGGGCGGCTACCTCGATTTCGGCGGAGCTGAACAGGCTGCGAAAAATGCCCCACGGCTCCCGCCCTGAGCCCTCCGCCGTATTTCTGAGCATTGGCAGCCCTTCTCCTGCCCATTCTTCGCATTAACTCGTCGACGTGAATGGATGCTGAATCTACATGACCTACGTGTCGAGGAACTATTACGCGAAGTTATCATAGGCTTCGGGCCACCGTTATACCTGAGAGTAGCCTGGTTTGGGCTAAAACTTTTTCAATAACGACTTCGACTGGTTTCACGCCGGTATTTAGGTAGCCCTCTAGCCAGAAAATCACCTTAATATTCATTTGGTAAATTTTGACATCAAGGCCCTCGTGGACCATAGGCGTTTGTGGAGCGGCGCTTCGGCCCTCGAAGTGCAAAAACTGTCATCTTGTAGGGAATAATCCGGACACGTTGTCAGTCCGGAGGCAATGGGAGTGAGAAAATGCGCAGCCACTTGGGTTGTATAGGGTCCGTGGATCTTGGCCCGTTCGGGGAAGCTACACAGAAGCGCTTGGAGCAGATTGCGGCAGCCTGGCTGGAATACTCGCCGGAATCGGCTTCTTTGGTCGTGCGCCACGTGCAGCCAGACGATGTTCCACCGCTTCGCGAGGTTGCAGGCGAACTTCTGGATTTCCTGCATACGGTTTCTGACTCCGAGCGTGCTCAGATTCCGGGTGGCGCCCTTTATTACCAAGACGAGCCGACCGGCCAATACGTCCGCCTGAAGGTGTGGAAGGGAGGCTTCCTGACTGTCGCCTGGGCCCGGCCCGACTACACTCTCGCGCAGTGGGAACCATTCCGCAATCAGCCTGTCACCTTGGTCTTTGAGCCTTTCCAGCGGCTCAACGGTTCGGTGACCTTTGAAGGTAATCCCAACGCCGCCGATGACCTTCGCCGGATCATCGAGAAGACCGCTGGGCAGTACTCGCAGGGTGATTACGCGATTACATCATCAATCCGCACGGTAGATCTTGCCCTCCGCGACGTAAACGCTGATGCGCTGACTTTGGTCAATGCCCTCCGCTACTTGGATAAGGCCGACACATTAGACGGTGAGATCGACGTCAGTTCGTTCCGCGCGGGCGACCAGGAAGACTATTGCCGGTTTTCGTTCCGCGCCGGTGAAACATGGATGGCCCGTCCGGTCCTATGGTCGGACACGCCGGATACACCCACGTCGCCTGCTGATCTCCTGTCGCGAGCGGCGTGAAAAAGGCAGTCGTTAGTGCTTAGTGGGTAGTGGTTAGTGGCTAGAAGCGGGCTGCGCCCCGTCCAGCATTCTTGCGTGATTGAGGACTGGCGGTTGGCCGCCCGCCGCTGACCACTAGGCACTAGCAACTAACCACTAGCAACTAGCCACTAACCACTAGACACTGCCCCTGAAGGAGTTCCGCATGATGGATTACGGCTTCACTGAGTACCAAGCGGCCATTCGCGACTTGTCGCGGGAAGTTGCCGAGAAGGAAATCCGGCCCATCGCGGCGGAATACGATCGCGAGGCCAAATTCCCCTGGCCCGTCGTCAAGGTTCTGGCGGAGACCGACCTCTTTCGCGTTTACATTGATGACGAATACGGCGGGATCAGCGACGGCTCGCCCATCATGAACATGGTGATCGTCACGGAAGAGCTCTCCAAGGCCTGTGGCGGCATCGCGCTCAGTTTTGCGGGGACGGCGCTCGGCACTCTGCCCATTATTCTTTCCGGCAGCGAGGAGCAGAAGAAGCGCTGGCTGCCCGACATCGCCGCGGGGAAGAAGCTTGCGGCCTTCGCGCTTACGGAGCCGCAAGCCGGGTCCGATGCCGGTGCTGTGCGCACCACAGCTATTCGCGACGGCGACCACTACGTGATGAACGGCACCAAGCAGTGGATCACCAATGGCGGCGAGGCGGAAATCTATTCCGTCATCGCTTTGACGAACCCCGCCAAGGGGCCGCGGGGAGCCTCCTGCATCGTGGTGGAAAAGGGCACACCCGGTTTCACTTTTGGCAAGAAGGAAGACAAGCTGGGCATTCGCGCCTCGGCCACGCGCGAGCTGATTTTCCAGGACTGCCGTGTGCCCGTGGAAAACTGCCTGGGCCGTGAGGGCACGGGCTTTATCACCGCCATGAAGACGTTTGACGTTTCGCGTCCCGGCGTGGGCGCGCAGGCGTTGGGCATCGCGGCCGGAGCGTTTGACCTGGCGCTTGAGTATGCCTGCACACGCCGCCAGTTCGGTTCTCCTGTGGGCTCGTTCCAGGGGCTGCGCTTCATGATCGCCGATATGGCCACCAAGATTGAGGCGGCGCGCGCTCTGGTTTACGCCACGTCGCGTTACATCGATACCAAGCCCAAGGAGCGGCCCACGCTTTATTCCGCCATGTCAAAGTGCTTCGCCAGTGACGTGGCCATGGAAGTTACCACCGACGCCGTGCAGATCTTCGGCGGCTACGGCTACATGCATGACTACCCCATCGAGAAATATATGCGCGACGCCAAGATCACCCAGATCTACGAAGGCACCAACCAGATTCAGCGCGAGGAAATGTCAAAGACGCTCATCAGCGGCTTCCACTCGCACCGGCCCGCCGTGGCGCGCGCGGCATGACGCTGCAAGGTGCAGCATTGAAGTCCACATTCCCCACCCAAGTGATGGCGCGAGCGCGCATCAAATAACAGCCCTCTCCCCAGAGGAGAGGGCACCGGTCCTGTGACACTCCCATCGAGATAACAGCCCTCCCCAAGAGGAGAGGGTGCCGGCCTTGTGCCGCTGGGTGAGGGGTCACTTATGGCCGGCCATTCCAGCCGAAAGATTCGCCTTCCGCATTGTGCCCTTTGTCTCGCAGCGTTCGGCATCATGTCTATCTCCCACCTTTTCATCAACTCATCGGCATCACGCGGAAACCGCGTTAATTTGACATGCACAAGCTGCTTATTATCTGTAAGTTATCGGCTAGGGGTGGGTTTGAGGGGTTTTTCCACGATTTCGAGGCGTTGAAATCGTGTTATGCCCTTTATTTTCATCGAGTCATCGGCATTTTTGATAAGTTATTTGTTTTCACCAACTCATCGGCTTCGGACATTTCGTCGTTTTATGCACCCTTTGTCTTCAATAAGTTGTCGGGGTCGACCTTCATTTTGACATTTTTTTGTGTGCGGGCTTCCTGATTTGATTTTCATCAATAAATGGGTGGTCCGGTCAGCTTGGCACAGGTTCAATTCCGTCATTTGGTGTTCTCGAGTTAGGGACATGGAAGTCTTCCTTCAATTCCTCATGGAAAGCACGGCAGGTATTTTGGCGGTCTGAGGCTTTTCCGCGTGAAGTTTCGCAGGTCCCGGAGGTGCGCGATTCCACCTTATTCACCATGCTTCACTTAACATCTGAGCGTTTATCATGCCTTAGTCGAGGTGGATGCATACAGATTTCCTACCGGTAGGGGATAATTTTAAGGAATCGGTCCATTTTTCTGTACCCATTCCTGCCGGTAGGATATGGGTATCGCGGAGTTCCTGCGCTGGCGAATCCCATCCTGTATGCACCCGCTACGCACTCCAGGTTGGCTGGATTCACCGGCGCGAAGCGACCCAGGATGATTGAACCATTTGCCCGATGCTTTCGTACTATGATTTGAGGCGAGAGGACGGGTGCGTTCGCATTCCCCGGAGCCTCTTAGGAGAACCGATATGCGCTTGGTGACCAAAACAGGTTGGATTCTGGGAATGTTGGTGTTTGTCGCTCCCCTGGCCGCGCCCAAAGCCGCGACGGAAGCCGAACCGGGCTCCATCGTGATTGTCTTCAGGGACGGGCGCCAACAGAGTTTCCGCTTGGCGGACATAGCCCGAATCGAGTTCAATTCCCCCGAGGAGAAGGCGACGGTCAGCCAAGCTCGTTTTCTGGGTCAGTGGAAGGTGGGCAACGGCGTGGGGGGGACATTCCTCATTACCCTTAAGCCCGACGGCGTGGCCCGTAAGACCTTGGGCTCGAAAAGCGGTATGTGGACCGTCATGAACGGCGAAGTCCGCATCGCCTGGGACGATGGGTGGCACGACCTCATACGGAAGGTCAATGGCAAGTATGAAAAGGCGGCATATTCGCCCGGCTCGTCTCTTTCCGGCGCACCCTCGAATGTCGCCGAGGCCGTTTATATGGAAGCCCACTGAAATCACTCGCCAAGGGGCAAGCCGGAGCGGGCCTTGACCCCTCATCCGGCCTCCTCCGTCGGCCACCTTCTCCCCTGGGACAAGGCTTTCAAGCCATTGTAGGCCAGTGGGGCGCAGGATTATTCGCCGCCGACGATCTATAGCGCCGACCGCACCACGCCTCCTTCGGCCCTTACGGCGGCGCCGTTGATGATGGCGCCTTGGGCGCCGGCGACGAAGGCTACGACGGCCGCGACTTCCTCAGGCTTTTCAAAGCGCTTCAGCAGCGAACTGGGACGCACCTTGGCAAAGAATTCCTTTTCCACTTGCGCGATGGTCACGCCCTGTTGCCGCGCCACCTCCTGCATGAAGTTGCCGGCGCCCTCGGAGGCGGTGGGACCCACCAAAATCGAATTCACCGTGATGCCGGTGCCGGCGACGGACTCCGCCAAGCCGCGCGCCACGGCCACCTGCGCCGTCTTGGTCATTCCATAGTGAATCATCTCGACGGGAATGTTCACGGCTGACTCGCTCGAGATGAAAATCACGCGGCCCCAGTTTCTTTCCCGCATGCCGGGCAGGTAGTGGCGCGCCAGGCGCACGCCGCTCAGCACGTTGACCTCGAAAAATCGCAGCCAATCGGCGTCGGAAATATCCGCAAACGCCTTCACTTCGAAGATTCCGAGATTATTGATGAGGATATCGGCTTTGGGCGCGTCGTTGAGAAATGTCTCGACGCCATCCCGCGTTCCCAAGTCAGCAGCGACGCCGCGCACGTGCGCGCCTGCCGCCGCGCCACGAATCTTTTCGATAGCCGCCGCCACTCGGGCTTCCGTGCGCCCGTTGATGACCACCGACGCCCCCTCGGCGGCGAGCGCCGTGGCGATGGCCAATCCAATTCCCGCCGTTGAGCCTGATACCACCGCGGTTTTGCCTTTGAGTCCTAAATCCATGTCACGCTCCAATGTTCATAGATGCTGTCATGGTAATGGGTTGGGTTGAGAAAATCAAACTTCGCGCGCGCAGGGGCAGCGGCGCAGTTTAGCCCGGACTTCTCACCACGGTTGGAGGCTGCTGGAAGGGCGGGGCTTTAGCCCCGCCGAAATCGCGGCCCCCCCCTCAATGCGTCCCGCACCCCGCGCAGCTTGCGGCTGCAAGCTGCGCGGGGTGCGGGACTTGGGAATAATCAGGATGGCCTTGTAACGGCGGGGCTAAAGCCCCGCCCTTCCAGGCCCGTGGTGAGAAATCCAGGCTAGCTTTCTTACATTAGGGACGGTTCGCGAACCGCCCCTACGCCTCATTGGGGGTTCAACCCTTTCGGCGGTGGTAAATCGGCGGGCTCATCAATTCCATGGGTTTCACCCACGGCTGATGAAATTGGACCTCTTCGAGGTCCCCTATCGGCAGCGGGCGCTGCAAACTGCACCACTGCCCGCGCAGGGGTCGCTTTTTTCAGCTATCCAACAGAGAGGTGGCGATGTAAAATCGCTGCAATGCTCTTTCGACAATGTCGAGATCTAATACTTCCCAAAGGAATTCTCCCTTGCTACTTACACCCACTGACTGCAAGAAAATCCACGCAGCGGCCCTCGACGTCCTGAGCGATTTGGGCGTGCGTGTTGATGACGGTGAAACCATCCGCATGATGCAGGATGCGGGGGCCTCCGTGGACGCGGAGAACCGCGTTCACATTTCCGCCCGCCTGGTGGAATGGGCTCTTCAGCAGGCTCCCCGCCAGGTCAGGATCGCCGACCGCAATGGCAGCCTTTGGCAACTGGGTCCGGAAGGCGGGACGCTGGTTCTGACCGGGAACGCGCTCTACATTACCCGGGGCCGGGTGCGTAGCGATTTGCGCGCCGCCGATTTAGTGGAACTGGCCCGCGTCGTCGATGCCTGCCCGAACATTCACGGCATGGTGGGAACCTCCATCGCCGACTATCCCCCCACCAGCCGTGATTTCGTGGGTTTTCGCATGATGGCGGAATTTACGGGCAAACATCTGCGGCCGTGCATCTTCACTCCGGCGGGCGCACGCACGGTCATGGAGATGGCCAAGGTTCTTCTGGACGGCCCAAGCCTGCGCGAGCGCCCCATTGTCAGCACCGGGTTCAGCATCATCAGTCCCTTGCATTGGACGGCCCTGGCGCTGGCCGTCTTCAAGGAGACGGCGGGCCTGGGCGTGCCTGCCATGATTAATTCCGAACCTCTGGCGGGAGCCACCGCGCCCGTTACCCTGGCCGGTTGCCTGGTAATTGGCGACGCCGATACGCTCAGTGGACTGGTGATCAATCAGTTGTTGGAGCCCGGGCGGCCGTGCTTTTACAACGTGGGCTTTGCCCATGTTTTCGAAATGTCCGCGGGCCTGGCGCTGACGGGGGCGCCGGAGAATGCCCTCCTCCAGGCCGCAGGGGCCGACATGGCGCGGTTCCATGGCCTTCCGTGCGCGTCCTGGATGTCCACCGAATCCATGTGCGCTGACTCGCAAGCGGCCTTCGAAAAAATGATTGGCGGCTTGGCCCACGCGGCCGCCGGTGTCAACTTCATCTGGGGGGCCGGCAACCTGGAATCCACTTTGGCGATGTCGTGCGAGGCGCTGGTGACCGACGATGAAATTGCGGGCTATTTCCTGCGCTTTCAAAGGGGATTCCCGGTGGATGAAGAGGGGTTGGCGCTGGCGGATATTCAAGCAGCGGGCAGGTCCGGGGATTTCCTGAATTCACCGCACACCCTGAAGCATTTTCGTCAGGTCCTGAGCCGGGCGCAATTGGCCGTACGCGCGCGGCGCGGCGACTGGGAGGCGAAAGGTTCGCACACGTTTGAGGAATCGGCAGAGCAGAGGGTGCGCCACATCCTCGCGCCGGAGCCCAAGCATTACCTGGACGCGCATCAGCACGCCGAATTGGCGCGGATCGAGCGCGCGGCGATGGGGAAGTGAAGGCAATGCGATTTCGCCCGCGAGCAGAAGGCCCACCACAGAGGCTCAGAGACCGCAGAGAAAAGTACTTCTGTTTACCCGGCCAGGGAATGCGGTTCCATCGTATGTCGGCGTCAGTTTTTTATCTGGGCGTTTTTTCTAACCCGGACTTCTGACCACATTTGGACGATGCTGGAAGGGCGGGGCTTCAGCCCCGCCGAAATCGCGGTTCCCGCCCTTTATTCGTCCCGCACCCCGCGCAGCTTGCGGCTGCAAGCTGCGCGGGGTGCGGGACTTGGAAATAATCAGGACGGCCTTGCAACGGCGGGGCCAAAGCCCCGCCCTTCCAGAGTAGTGGTGAGAAATCCGGGCTAAGATCGCTGAGCGCTACTTTCAAAATGCTCCCCTCCTCAGTTGAGGAGGGGGTAGGGGGTGGTGCTGATTGCGACATTATTTTTTCGGCTTCAGGGGATAACCACCCCGGCGCTCGGCGCGCCACCCCTCCTCATCTGAGGAGGGGAGCGTTTTCAACAACCCCCCTCCTGAATCAGGAGGGGAATTACCGGGATATTTTCATTTCTTGTGGGGAGCCGACGGTCTTCAAGCGGAATTATTCTTCCGGCGAAATGCGGATGATGGCTTTTACCACGCCATCGCTCCGCGCGCTGACGAGGTCGAAAGCGCGAGCGGTTTCTTCCATGCGAAAATGGTGCGTCACCAGCGGCCGGACGTCAACGCGGCCGCTGGCAATGAGTTCAATGGCGCGCTCCACGCACTCGTTCTGGCGGCGCACATTGAGGATGCGCAACTCGTTCCGGCGCAGCAGATTGATGTTGAAGCTCACGCGATCGACTTCGGGAATGCCGATCACCAGCAGCGCGCCTCCGGGCTTCAGCAGTTCAATGCCCTGATCGAGCGCGTCCTGCTCACCCGCGCATTCAAACACCGCGTCCAAGCCCAGGGGTTCGAGTTGGTGGATGGCTGCCAAGACACCTTCACGGAGGGGATTGCCGGTCCAAGTTGCCCCGCAGGCCCGCGCCACGGCCAACCGCTCGTCCACCAGGTCAGTGACATAGACGGCGGCGGCTGGCGCCGCGGCGCGAACCGCCAGCAGGGTACATAATCCGATAGGGCCTGAACCTATAATCCCCACGCGCGAGCCAGGCGCGAGCTGAGCCATCTGCGCGGCGTACACTCCAATGGAAAGCGGTTCCACCACCGCGGCCTCATCGTCGTTGAGCGAGTCGGGAACAGGGCTGCAACAGGCGTCGGGCATAACCAGGAATTCCACCAGCGCGCCCGGAAACAGTCCGGAACTGCCCAGGAATTTCTGGTTGCGGCAGGTGTGCTTGCGTCCGGCGCGGCACTGGTCACATTCACCGCAGGCAATCAGCGGGTCAACAGCTACGCGCTGGCCGGCATGGAGACTCTTTACCGCGTTGCCCATCTCCAGGACGGTCGCGGCAAGCTCATGGCCGAGTATGAATGGAAATGGCGCCGTATGCGGCCCGATTTTCCCCTGAGTGAAATAATGGATGTCTGATCCGCATACGCCCAGCGTGTCAACCCGCAGCAAAACGTCGTGGGGGCCCGCCAGGCAAGGCGCCGGCGCCTGGCGTAGTTCCATTTGCCTCAAACCCGTAAGGTAAACAACTTTCATAGTTGTATGTGCTCGCAACCTCCCTCGATCTGGTTCACCACAATCGTACCACAGCAAGGGCCAGCCGCAACCAAAAGGAGGCTCTGGTCAGGGTTCGGTGAAAGTCGCGGGTTCCACATACTTCCATAGCCATGAATCCATCACCCGCGGAGAAACCCCTCACCCCCCGCCTTGCGGTCCCCCCTCTCCCCACGGGAGAGGGATAGAAATCAAAATCACAGCCCTCTCCTGGGGGAGAGGGTGCGCGACGGAGGAGGGCCGGTCGCGCATGAGCCTTTGTTCGCCACGAATGATGAAAGTAACTCCCCTCCTGATTCAGGAGGGGTGGCGCGCCGAGCGCCGGGGTGGTTATCTCCAGAAGCCAAAAAAATCAAGTCGCAATCAGCACCACCCTACCCCCTCCTCAACTGAGGAGGGGAGCATTTTCATAACCGGCTTCCCTGCGCACTGCCATCCTGCGCGCCGCCTCACCCATGCGCCCTAACTGCTTTTATCCTGTAACACCCTACTGGGTGACCCAAGTAAATCGTTCCCCTGATTTGGACGAAGCCCCGCCTTTCCAAACGCGTGGTAAGAAACCCGGGCCAAAAAAAAGCAGCCGGGCTTAAGCCCGGCTGCTGTGATTAAGTGATTCGATTGGCCAGAACAAAAGCCTATTTTGCGGACCTTAGGGCGTCGTAGTAACCTGCCCCGCGTTAGTCACATTTAAATCCATGGTGGCATAGCGGTTGACACTGGTATTGGAAACCAACTCGCCCTGGATTTGAATGACGTAGTCGCCGGTGGTGGTTCCGGTGATATCAAGAGTCGACGCGCGGCAAGCTACCAGCGCCAGATCGAGTGCCAGGATCAGGCTGAGCGCCGCCACCCGCACTCCCAGCCAGCCCAACCCAAGCCATCCGTGGCGGGCCCGCCGTCTATTGCCGAACGCCAGGGAGGCCAGAGCAGCAAGGCTGAGGAGCCCGAAGATTAAGGGTGGAAGCTTGCCATTGGGGAAGCGCGGCGGCACATGCGTGGTCGGGGGGACATACCTGGCCGTTTGGATTGACAGTTGGACGCTTGCGGGGCTGGTGCCATTGGGAGTTACCTGGTAAGTCCCTATGGCACCGTTGGGAAAGTTGCAGCTAGAATCGGGTGGCTTCCCCGTGTAGCATTCCAGTTGAACGGCATAGTTAAAGCTATACAAAGGATTGACGAGGATGGTATATTGCGCGGCGCTGCCCGCCTGAACGACGTCACTCGAGGGCGTAACCGTCAGGGTGTAGTCTGCGAACTCAATACTCAAATTTGTGGTGTACGTCTGCGTGCCGCTGGTCCCTGTCACCGTGAAGTTATAGGGATTGGGCATCGAGCTGGTGAGTTGGCTGACGTTCAAGACGGTGTTATTGCCAATAAAAATGGGGTTGGTGCTGAACGAGCAGGTGAGGTTGGAGGGGCAGGCCAGGGAGATGGCTCCAGTAAAACTGGTGGGACCCTGTGCCTGGAGATTAAAGATTGTCTGGGTGCTGCCAATTTTCACGGGGTTACCGGAGCTGGGCGAGGTGATGGTAAAGGCGGAGCCGCCTATTCCCGTGAGCGCCACTGTTTGCGGACTCCCGGTGGCGTTGTCACTGAAGCTCAACGTGCCCGTCCGGGTACCGCTGGCTGTGGGGCTGAAATACACATACACACTGCAGCTCTGTGATACGGCGAGGGTGTTCGCCAGGGCAGTGCAGGAATTGGAGCCCTGGGAACTGGTCACGGAGAAGTCCAGGCTTGAGCCGATCGAGATTCCCGAAATACTTAATGTTTCCGTGCCCGTATTGGTAATGGTGACGGTTTGGGGCGCACTTACGGTTCCCACACTCTGGCTGACGAAGGAAAGGCTGCTGGGTTGGACGGTGGCTGCGGTAGCTGCCGTTACCCCGGTTCCTGTCAGGGAAATAGTTTGCTCGGTGCCCGGGACTGCTCCGGAGTTGTCGGTAATGGTGATTTTACTGGTTTCGCTCGTGGTACTGTTAGGCGTAAAGCTCACATACATCGTGCAGTAGCCGCCGCCGGGGTTGAGTATGCCGCTTCCGCCAGGAGTGCTGACGCAGTTGTCCGTTTCCGTAAACACGGTGACGGACGGGCCCACCGGTTCGACGACGATCGACTGAATATCCAGGGGCGCCGTGCTCGGGTTGACGATGGTCACCTGCTGGAAGGGACTGGTGACATTTATCGTTTCGTTGCCGAAGTTCAATGTGGAAGGCACGATGGAGATACTGGAGTTATTGGCGGCGTCAATTTTGGCCACAAACGCGTTGCCGGCCGTGCTGGTCAGGGCGGTCTGATAAGAGCCCCAAATGGCCGGGAAGTTCACGGAAGACGTGCTGCCGGTGATGTAGGGATCGCCGCTGCTATCCACTGCGATGGATTGACCAAAGTCGGGGCCATTGCCACCCAGATAGGTGGAGTATGTTAGGCCGTTTCCCGCGGGATTGAGCTGGGTGATGAAGGCGTCGGCACAAGGAGCCGACCCGCACAGGTTGTTGTTACTGAGCCCCAGGATTCCTTGCACCGGATACTGTGTGGGGAAGTCGCTGGATTCCGTGAAGCCCGTAATGTAGGCAGCGCCGGCGGCGTTTACGGCGATGGCATTCGCTTGATCGACCCCGCTGCCTCCGAGATACGTCGAGTAGAGCAAGGAGGACCCGGCGGGGTTTAATTTGGAGATGAAGGCATTGGAAGTGCCTTTAAGTTCGGGCTGGAAGACGCCGGTGGTGGTGGGAAAATTCGACGAAACCGTCGTGCCCGTGACGTAAATATTATTGGACCCGTCCAAGGCGAGGCCGTAGGCGCGATCATCTCCCGAGCCACCCAGGAAAGTGGAGAAAGTTAGGGCTGAGCCCGCCGCATTGAGCTCGGTAACAAAGGCATCCGCTCCGCCCCCGATATGTGGTTGCAAGGGCGAGGCCGTAGGAAAGTCCGACGAGAAGGTGTAACCGGCAATATACATATCTGCTGAGCTATCCAACTGGATGCTCTGGGCAACATCGGCTTGCGACCCCCCCAGGTAGGTGGAGTAGGTAAGCGCCTCACCGGTGAAATTCACCTTGGTGATAAAGACATTTTGAGAGCCGTTGAGGGTGGATTGCAGGGCGCCAGCGGTGACGGGAAAGTTCGGCGATTGGGTCGAGCCCGTAACGTAGGCGTTGCCGGCGGAATCGACGGCGATTCCCTGGCCGGAGTCGAGGCCGCTGCCGCCCAAATACGAGGAGTATACGAGGGCCTGCCCAGTGGCATTGAGCTGGGTGACGAAGGCGTCGGTATTGCCGCCGTAAATCTGTTGGAAGGGAATCGTCGTAATGGTGATGCTGGGTGGCGCTTTGGTGGGGTAGTCCACAGAGTTCGTGTAGCCGGTGATGAAGACGTTTCCGGAACTCACGGCAATGGCCGTGGCGACGTCGGCTTCGCTGCCGCCAATATAGGTGGAATAGATAAGCGCACTTCCCGCGGCATCAATTTTCGTCACGAAGCAATCGCCATTGCCTTTGGCGGAGGACTGATAGGGTGAACCGAAGCTGGGGAAGTTCGTAGAGGTTGTGGTGCCCGCGATATAAGCGTCGAAATTGGCGTCAACCGCGATGGCGTAACCAATATCGTCTCCGCTACCGCCTAGGTAGGTGGCGTAAAGGAGTACAGGGTCAATAACCAGCGGGCGGTTGTGGTCATAGGGGCCAAGCTCAAAGTGAACGTGGTTTTGCCCGTCCAGGGCGTAATGACCCTCTACCTTGGTGGTGTGATGCGCCATGAGCGATGAATCGGAGGATGAGGAGGCCACGCCGTTGCCGGTCTGGTACACAACCGGTTTGTTCAAATGTACATCGCCACTCTGAAGGTGGACGATGAGGTCACCCTGCGAGTTGATCTGGGGCGGGAGATGTCCTTGCGTGTCGATCTCGAGCGCGATAGCTTTGGGGTCGGCGCCTGCCGCAACGACAAAGTCATACTCAAGTTCTCCCCTCTGCGTACCGTAATAAACCAGGTCGACGCCGGGATAAACGCTTTGGTATCCAACCTTTGCGTAGGTGGGAACATTCGTGCGCCACTTGCTGGGGTCGTTGCCAATGAAGTAATTGGCTTTTCCGGGCAATTCGTCTCTGCCGGTTACGATGGCGTGGGGATTCGCACCCAGCAACTGGAGCCGGATTGCGGAGCCCGAAGAGGGAGGTTTCTGCCCCTTGGGGGCGGACGATGGGCTTTTGAGCGCCAGCACGGCCTCGCGGCCCGTCAGGAACAAGGTAAACCCCCGCCCTTGCGAGAGGAAATTCACGCTCGGGTCCGTTTGGCCCCGATTCGCCTCGAAACTCAATGGCAGCGCCGCGTAGATTTGAGCCCCGTGGGAGTTCGAGCGAGTTTTGGCCGTGGGGAATCCCGCGCCCCCATCCTTTTGCAGAACGGCCGCGCCGAGCAATAGTGCAATCAACAGCAGGCAATACGGGAGGCGCCGGCCTCTTTTAATCGCGCTTTGGTTTGCGCCCAAGGCGCACATGGCAGTGCTGCTCCTTCCACTCACGACGATCCTCCTCGGAAATAATCCAGGTTCTGAGATTCTGTTTCTGCTTCATCAACTCGTCGTACGCCCTACCCAGGCGCGACGAGGCCCAGCAAGCCTTGACGTTAGGTACTCGGCAGAACCGATAGGTTCACTACCGTATTCCGCGTAACGCCGCTGCCGTTGCCCAGGGTTCCACTTAGCACGATACTTGAGGTGCCAGAGGGTGTCCCGTTCACCGCGGGGGTAATGTTGATCGGATTCACGTAGTTCTCGCATCCCGCTCCCAAAACCACCAAAATGATCGCGAACAACAGCACCGCCAGCCTCAAGCGAGGGCGTAACCAGGGCCCGGACCTGCCAAAGCCTGTGACGATGGCGCCCAAAAACGTCAATAGCGCCAGAAGAAGGATCCACCGTTCCCCTCCGGGGGGAAGAATTGGTGGCCGGGGCGGGCGCAAGACCTTCGATTGCTGGGCCGATTCGGCCACCGTCGTAATCGTCAGGACGCTTGTGACCGTCGTTCCCGGCGTCCCTGAAGGGGTTACGGCAGGGGGATTCCAATAACACACTGTGTCCACAGGGATTCCAGGGGCGGCAGCAGGACAACTCAAGAGCACGGTCTGGTTGAATCCATTCGTGGGGGTAACGGTGATGGTATAAGTGGCGTTGGCCCCGGCTCTTACGGTGGTGCCCGAGGGCGTAGCCGACAGCGAGAAATCGGATAGAAATACCGCCAGCGAAACGGTCGCGGTCTGCCCGCTGCCAGTCCCCATGACCGTGATGTTCAAAGGATTCGCGGTAGTTGGGGTAAGGCCCGTAACCGTGAGCGTGCTCGATCCTCCGGCTGTAATCGAACTCGGACTAAAGGTACACGTCGCGCCACCACTGCACGACAATGCGATGGATCCCAGGAAGCTACTGGGGGCGGAGGCGGAGATGTTAAATGTTGTGGTCCTGGAGCCGATGAGAACGACACTCGATCGCGCGTTGGAGGAAAGAGAGAAGACCGGACTCCCCGTGCCCGACAGTGAAAGCGACGCCCCGCCGACCGCGTTCGACGCGATGGAGACGCTGCCGCTGACGCTCCCCGTGGCAGCCGGAGAAAAGCTCACGGCGATGGTGCAAGTTTGGTTAACGCTCAACGAGGCGGGAACGGTGGGAAAGTTGGTTCCACAGTTGTTGGTTTCGGCGAAGTCGGGCGAGGCGGTAATGTTGGTAATGGTGATCGGCAGATTGCCATTATTAAGCAGAAGCGCCGTCTGGGGACGGCTGGTGGTGCCCACAGTTTGCGCTGAAAACGTCAGCTTGGTCGGGGTCAATAGCAATGACCCGCCCGTAAGGATGCCGTTTCCCGTGACCGTAATACCCTGCGTGACCGGGTTGCCCAGCAGATCCGCGTTATCGGTAATGGTGATTTCATCGGTCTGAGGCCCCACCGAAGCGGGGTCAAAGATAATCTGGATGGTGCAGGTGCCTCCCCCCCCAGCTACAAAAGTTCCGCAGGTGTTGGTCTCCTGGAAATCCCCGCCGGCGGTGATACCGGTGATATTCAATGCGGCGCTTCCCTCATTGGTTAGTGTGACCGTGGTCGGATTGGTGGGGCTGCTGACCGGCTGGTTCCCAAAGTTAATCTGCTGGGGTGTCAGCGCCACGGAAGGAAAATTCTGCGGACTGATCTTGGCCAGGAAGGCATTGCTGAGGGTGCTCGAACCTCCGTAAGGCCACTGGTAGGCTCCGGCGATGGTAGGATTGCTCGTGGTGCCGGCGGGGGAGGTCTCAGCGGTTACGGGAAAGTTCGAAGAGAGGGTTCCGCCGACCACGTATACCGTGCCTGAGGAATCAACCGCGATGCCTTGGCCGGAATCTGTGTTGCTTCCCCCGAGATACGAAGAGTATACAGGAAGTCCAGAGGGTTCGAATTCAGCTACAAAGGCGTCCGCGCAAAGGGTATTATTCGGCACATTAATGAGATTTGTTGACCCGCAGGCCCCGGCGCCGGCTATTCCCAAGACCTGCTGAAACGCATCCCGCAGGGGGAAGTCGGAGGACTGGGTGAAGCCCGTAATGTAGATATCCCCCGCCGAATCGAGGGCCATCCCGGCCGCCTGGTCAGTCCCGCTGCCCCCGAAGAACGTGGAATAAACCAAAGCGGATGCACCAGGAGCAACCTTCGTAACAAAAGCGTTTGCCGCGCCTAGAAGCTGGGACTGATAGGCGGTGGCGGTCACCGGGAAATTGGCGGACTGGGTGCTGCCGGTCAGGTAAATATTTCCGGTCGAATCCATGATCATGGCGGAAGCTGTGTCGAGGGATGATCCGCCCAGATAGGTGGAATACAACAAGGCGCTGGAGCCCGGAGTGAACTTTGTTAAGAAAAGGTCGGAGCCTCCAGCCAGCGTGCTTTGGTACGCGTCCTGGGTGGGAAAGTTCGACGAAAATGTGTAGCCGCTGACGTAGACATTCCCGGAGGTGTCTACAGCGATCCCGGTGCCATAATCGGATAACGAACCGCCGAGGTAGGTGGAATACAACAACACCCCAGAGGGGCTGACCTCCGTCACGAATGCGTCATAAAGACCATCATTGACGAGCTGAAAAGGGTTTAAGGTAGGGAAGTCCGTTGACTGGGTGGACCCGGTCACGTAAGCATTCCCCGACGAATCGAGCGCCAGGGCTGTGCCGAAATCGATTCCCGAACCACCGATGTAAGTGGAGTAAATTAGAGCTGAACCATCCGGTTTCATCTCGGTTAGGAAAGCGTCCTGGATGCCGGCGAAAGTCGGTTGAACTACCCCGGGAGTGGTGGGGAAGTTGTTTGATTGCGTGCTCCCAACCAGGAAGATGTTCCCGGTGGTAGGGGAAAGAAGAATTTGGGAGGGGGTATCAAGCCCAGTGCCCCCGAGGTAGGTCGAAAACAAGAGGCCGTTGCCTGCGGCGTTGAATTCGGTGACAAAAACGTCGCCGCCACCCTCGTACGTGGTCTGATAAACCGATGAGGTGGTGGGGAAGTTGGTAGAGGCCGTGACACCCGTAACGTAGGCGTCGCCCGCAGAGTTAACGACAACGCTGGAAGCGGTATCGCCACCGCTGCCCCCCAAATAAGTCGAGTAGATCAGCACAGGGTCAATGACCAATTTCTGACGCCGATTGTACTTCCCCAGCGCGAAGCCAACCTTCTGGCCATGAACCCTATAGCGGACGGGGATTTCCCGCTGTTGCTGCCCGTCCAGTTGATACGCCCGCGGCTGCTGTAGGCGCACTTCGCTTCCGCCTGCCATCAGGACCAAATCTCCGGTCGAGTTGACATGGATTCCTTCCGCCCCTTCCAGTCGCCAGGAAATCACCTTGGGATTGGCTCCCGGGTTCACCTCGAAATCATTTTCCAGTCGGCCTTCCCGGCCGTAATAAATCAAATCTACCCCTGGATACACCTGCTGGTAGCGGACGCGGGAGAAAGTAGGGATATGCGTCCGCCACTGCGCAGAATTGCTCCCGATAAAATAATGGCTCTGGCCGGGAAGCCTTTCTTCCCCGCTGATGGCCGGCGCGGTAATGGCCCCTTGCAGAACAAGGCGAAGCCATTCGGTGGGGGTGCCAGCCCCCCCGCTCCGCAGGCCGAGTACCGCGGCGCCGGGAGTCAGGAAGAGCGTGTATCCTCGTCCTCGAGATAAGTATTTGACCTGCTGATCCACCTGCCCCTGGTTTGCCTCGAAACTTAGAGGCAGCACGTAGGAACGTATAGCGGGCGGGACAAAGGTCTTTTCGGGGGAGGCGGGGTTGCCAGCCCACCCGAGGCTGGATTGTACCAAGCAGACTCCCACCACTAAAGGAAGGAGGAATGATCTGAACCGGCTCTCAGTTTTCAAAGGTCCTCTTGTCGTTACTTCGGGGTCGCTCGGTTGGTTGGATAGCAGATTTGCGACGGGCGACCGCCGGAATCATTCTCTTGACTCTGTGCTCCTCGGGCGTTGGGTTGGCTACTCGCCGACTGTCAAGTTCCGCAGAAGGCCCGTGAAGTTATAGCGCAGCATTAAGAAAGCAGAACCATAACCGTAGTGGACGCTCCTCGTATAGCCGAGCTGGACGGAGATATTCTTATAATGATTGATAGTAAGATACACGCCATACCCATTGTCCCGGTCAATTTTCGTTGGCCCCGAACCATACGTGTTGACCAACTCGCCGCCCGTTTCGAAGAATTCATCCCAATAACGGCCCCAGTGTCCATCACCGCCGAGGAGATTATCCGGCGACACCAGCCGGCTATAGACCTTTTGGGGTCCCACCGGGGAGAGGCCGTAAAGGGAGCCTTCCAACTTGAACTCTTTCTTGATCGTAAATGCCCCGCCGGCTTCCCCACTTCCCATCAGGCCCAGGGTTTCATAGGGGCGCATCAGTTCATAAGGCCGGGGCATAACCTGCCGGTCTACGGTCCCGGTGCCGGCGTCGAAATTCAGGAAGGGGGTGAAAACGGTGTCATAATTAAGGATCTGGTAGTTGCGGTCCAGGTGATTGAACCACTGCGCCGTCAGCCGGCCGTTGGAATACGTCTTGACCATATTGAATCCGGCCGACCCGGTCAGCATGGTGGTGATGTTCGTACGGTCGCGCTTGGTATCGTAGCGAACGTCGATATACGGCGCCCCAATGATCGTCGTATCCCGCCAGTCATGCCCGTTGACGATAGGGAACGGGGTGCGAGTGGAATAGATGGGCAAGCCGATGTCGGCAGAGGTATGCGAATTGACCTTGTATCCGATGTCGAAGTCGTAGGTGAGCACATCCCCCATGTTAAAGTGGCTGCCCCCGACCTGCACAAAGGCAGTGGGCCCGGGGGCATCAGAGCTCTCACTGGCGCTGGCGGTTTTTTCCGGCGCGGCGGGTTTCTCCGGCTTGGCGGGTTTTTCCGCCTTGGCAGTTTTTCCCCTCCGGTGGAACACCTTGTGCAATATCCCCGTCTTCTCGGTTGTCCCCTCCTCGGCGGGTTTTTCCGGTGCGGCAGTATTATCCGGCGTGGCGGGTTTTTGGTCGGGAGTGGATTGCGCCATCCCGGATTGTGCCATCAAAAAGGCAACGAGCAGGAACGTGTAAATTAGCCTCACTTCACGTGTCCCTTTCCCAAGCAAATTTCTTCCCGCAGCAAACTCCTCAGCCGGAGGAGGGTGGGAGTCATGGCGTTTAGTGCTTCCTCTTCCACGCCTCTCCCCCTCCGAATCGCGGCCGGCGGGCTCGACTAACTCTCAGTTGTAACTTGCAAAGACAGAGCTTGATGAATTCGGATCGCACTTCTCATCTCAGATTTGATGCCAAGTTGTGGAACGTGGTGCAATGGGCAAAACTGCTAGACCGTGCGATCCCCAAGACAGTGGCTCATTCCGAGCGGCAAAACGTATTGCTGATTCCGACCCGCCCCCTTGCCCTGCGGTGGAAATCTTACCACATCTCCGCCCTTGGCCGCACGGCATCGCCGGTGCGGCCGGTAGTGGAACCTGCGTTGGCGTTGCAAATCCTCTACCGGCAACTACCAGAAACTTCCGGTTCTTCGAAGTCTCCGGAAAGGTGCGCTTATAAACCACCGCACCCTGAGATGCACATTTGCCGTATAGAGGTTTTAAGGTAGGCGAAAATTTTTGCTAGAATCTTTTTTACAATTTCCGCCACGGCTTCTGCAATTTTAACCTGATAATGCGAAACGCAGACTCATCACGATTGCTACTCACGCGGAGTCGTGCGCTAAAAACGATACCTCAGGAATTATATCAGCACAATAGAAGTTTGTGAAGTTTGTAAACCTGCGGGTAGCGGTACAGCTTGCTGTCGCGGCGCTCATCGAGCGCCGGAGTTTATTGAAGCCCAAAGCCCGCGGTCCCTTTCTGCGTCATGGGAGGCTTCGACCACCGCTCCAAAAACGGAACCGTACCACTACCCATTGTTTCCAAACCTGTCGAACTGATGTATACTATTGAACAATGGGGGGGCCAGGTAGATAATCCCAGAAAATAATACGTAACCCCTCATGGTACTCGGGTACTATTGCATAGTAACGTTGGTACCTCCACTATGCATATCAGGAGTTTGTGGGGCCATTGATTCGCTAGAGAACCTTAGGTTCAGGCCGCTAGTAGGACGAAGGCAAAGTGAGTTGTCGGCGGGCCGATAGGGTTGGATGCGCGGAGAAATGGTCCCCCATCGTGAAACGACAATCAAATTCGGGTTTCACGCTGGACGGGGCCGTGGCGGGCATGGCCGTCAGTTTACCCCTGACTCCGGGTTCAGCGCCAGGAGGGGACTCCGTGCCGTCGCAGGAAAGGAAGCGGGGCCGGAAAACCGCCAACGCCGGTTCGGACCAAGGGTTTTCGTTGATGGAACTTTTGACGGTGATTGCCATCATTGGGATTGTCTCCGCCATGGCGCTGGTCGCTTTCTTTAAAGAGTTGCCGATGATCCGTGCCGACTCTTCCATGGAGCTCATGGAAGCTCAACTCCGCCAGGCCCGCGAGATTGCGTTGGACCAGAGGCGAAACATTCAAGTCACCTTCTCGGGCACGGGCACAATGGCGATCGTGGAGCAGACTCTGAATGTCACCACGACTCCCCCTACGGTTACTGGAACGACCACCTTGGGCAGCTTTGTCCTCGATCCTAATGAGATGGTGTTCACGGTTCTTACGGGTGTTCCGGACACGCCCGATGGCTTTGGCAATACCTCGGCTGTCTGTGTCACTTCCTCCGGTATCTGTTTTAATAATAGCGCTTGTGGCGCCACCCCTGCACTGCCTTGCACCATTACTTTTCAGGGCGACGGCACGGTGGTGAACTCCACCGGGACCAATATCAACGGCACGGTGTTTATGGGAACGGGGGGAAATAGCTTGACGGCGCGCGCCGTCACGATCCTGGGCTCGACGGGGCGCATCAAGGGTTACAGGTACCACGGAAACGCTTGGTTCTAGGGGACAGTTTATGGACCGACTCGTGCCCAGCCATGAACATTACGAGGGCGGCTTCACCCTGCTGGAGGTGATGATCTCCGCCGTCATCTTGATAACGGGCCTCCTCTCTCTGGCCTATACCTTTGGGGTGGGATTAGGCACCATAGGGACCGCCCAGGAGGATAGCACCGCCCGCCAGAAAGCCCGGCAAGCCATGGAAGATGTATTCACCGCTCGCGACACTCAGACCATCTCTTTCTCCCAGATTTGCAACGTTGGCAGCGGTCCAACCTGCATCTTTATAAATGGCTTCGAACCCATGTACACCGCGGGACCCGACGGAATCTTGAACACCGCCGACGATGGCACTATCGCCCCCCTCCCCGGACTTGTGGACAGCGCTAACGCGGGCGCTGGCAACATCCTGCCCACGGGCTGTAGCGCGGCGCCTTGCATCGAGACGATAGACACACCCGGGCCGGACGGCATCCTGGGAACGGCAGACGACGTTTTTGTTCCCCTGATGGGGTTTCAGCGGCAGATTCAAATCACCCAGGTCTCCAACCCCAACGTCAGCAACCTGAATCAGATCACGGTCACCATTAAGTACACGACTCCCAAGGGAATCACCCGTACCGTCACGCTCGTGGCGCTCATAGGACCTTATGAATAAGTCGTTTACCAAGTCGCCGCCGGCTCCCTCCTCACAGGGGTTCACCATGGCCGAGTTGCTTTTGGCCATGGCGCTGTCCTTGATCTTGCTGGGGATTGTTTTCGACATGTTCGACAAACTCAATAACGCCGCGGACCTGGCGGGCACCATGGCCGACGTCAACGAAAACCTGCGCGCCGGGATGAACATGGTTGCGCGTGATGTGAGCGCGGCCGGGGCGGGCATCCCTGTGGGGGGCTTTCCTTTGCCCAGCGGGGGTACACCTTGTGCGCCCATTCAAGTCCCGCTGCCCTCAGCTACGCTAAACTCCGTATGGCCGGCGGTCTTTACGCTCCCGACACAGTATTTTAATCCCGCGTGCAGCGGCAACTTGCAAGTCATCAATCCGGGATCGGGATTTGGGCCGACCGGCGGGAGTGGCGGCACGGCCATCCCCACCGACTCGATCACTCTGATCACCGTGAATCCATTGTCGCAATTGGGCCAATTTCAACTGTCCAGCATCACTCCCGTCACTACTTCCGGCGCTTACTGCTGCTTCCCCGGCGGCACCACCGGCGTCACCGTCACCGTGAATGCGGCCACCAACGGCGGGAACCCCATCAACGTCGCCGGGGCAAACTGGGTCCAGGTCGTTCCCGGCCAGTTGATCATGTTGACCAACTCATATGCCTCTGTCTTGCTCGCGGCCAGTACAGTTACGGCTACCACCATCACCTTTACCAGTGGTGACGCGGTGAATGACCCACTGCCCTTCAATCAATTCCCCCTCACGGCCACCAGCCCGACGAGCAATACCATCGCCCAGCTACAAACCCTGGGCGTCTCGCATGCCGCGAATGTCTACCCTGCGACCTACGCGTACCAAGTCACGATGACCACTTATTATTTGGACAGTGTCTCGAGGCCCCCCTACTGGATGCTGATGAAGCTTGTCGGCACGGGGGCGCCGTTGACGGGAGCGAACTTGGTCCAGTCGAACCCGCCACAGCCGGTGGCCATGGGGATCGACGCCTTGCAGTTCTCATTTAGCCTTTATCCCGCGGCGCTGCCGACGGACCCGACGCGGACGCTCACACTTGCATATCCCGCGAGTACCATTCGCAAGGTGAACATATGGTTGACCGCCATCGCGGATCATAAAAATCGAAAAAGCGGTTTGTATTATACGAATTCCACCGGCACGTCGGTGACGGCTCAGAACCTGGCTTATTACAACCAGTACTGAGGTGTCAGGTGGGGCAAGCGGCAGCAGCAGCCAGATAAGGAACAGAAGATGAAAAACCGGGAAACCAACGATTCGGGTGTAGTTCTCATCGTGGTCTTATTGCTCATGATGGTCATTACCATCATGATGCTGGGATTCTATTTTGAGACCACGGGGGAGCAGCAAGTGGCGGCGAGCGACCGTGACAACGCGGTGACTTACTACGCTGCGCAGGGCGGGCTTGAGAATATGAGTTCGGCGCTGGCGGCCTTATTCACCAGCACCGTCTCCCCCTCAGTCACCCAGATTACCGATCGGGCCGGCGCCACCTACCAGGCCGGCATCCCGGTTTATAATAACGTCGGCACTTTAACCAGCTCGGGGGTCAATTTCGAAGTCTACAGCATCACCAACCAGGCAACGCCCGCCACCACCAACCCAACCACCGCGGCCTGCACCCCGGGCCCCAGCGTCCTATGCTCGACTCCCGGCATCATTCCCGGCACTGGCCCGTTATCGGGACTGGAAGGAATCCTTACTCCCTTTTTGCTCACGGTAGTTGCCGCTGGCCCCAACAACACGGAAGTCAAGATGACGCGCCAAATCCAGGAAGTGGCGGTGCCCGTCTTCGAGTATGGGATTTTTTCCCAGACCGACCTCTCCTTCTTTGCCGGCTCGTCCTTCACCTTCGGCGGCCGTACGGCCACGAACGGAAACCTGTATCTCTCGGAAGGCGGGGCCACCCTGACTCTGAACGATAAGGTAACTGCCTTTGGAAGCGTCATCCGATCTCAGCTTTCCAACGGCCTCTCTACAGCCACCAACTATGCCACACCGGTCGAAGTGACGATCGGCACCGCCGGAGGTTGTCCTACGCCGACATGCCCGACTTGTACTCCCACCAATGCCACCAACTCATGCCGGGCGCTGGCGTTGACCGAGGGCAGCGTAACGGGCGGGCCGGGGAGCGCTGCCAACCCGAACTGGCAGACCCTCTCCATGACCACCTATGGAGGGTACATTCGGAGCGGAAGTACGGGAGTCAAGCAGATGAATCTGACCTTGGTGTTGGCCGGCGTGCCACCCATCGACATGATTGACCGCCCCCCCGCTGGGGAGCTCCTCACGTCAGTGGTCGCCCAGGAGCGCTTTTTCAACCAGGCCAGCGTGCGCATTCTGCTTTCCGACACTCCTTCCCAGATCACCAGCTTGCCCGGCGTTACTGCCACCGCGCCTTATCCACTCGCTGAGGGTACGGCCGCAGCCTCAGGGATGAGCAATATAATCCAGCGCACCAACTCAGCCAGTTCCTACTATCTTCCCCCGACCGATAGCTGCCATCCGCCTATTGCGGAATCCCCGGGGTGGGCGTCGGACAACGACTACATGATGAAATCCGGGACCACGCTGCTCGGCGGCTACATCAAAATTGAGGTCCAACTGAACTCTGCTCCAGGGACATGGCAGGATGTGACCAAGGAAGTCCTCAGTTTGGGAATCTCGAGGGATGTGCAGTCCTCCGGGACGTTGTCGCCGCTGGGGTGCACCAACATCTCCATCTTACACTTGGAGGAGGCAAGACCGTTCACGCCGGAGGGAGCGCCGACGCTCGCCGCCGGCGGTGGCGGCGGGTCGTTAACCAATGGGACAACATACTACTACGTCGTCACCCCCGTTATCTCTGCAGGTGTAGTCCCGGGAACGGAGGCGTCTTTTAAAGCCACGAGCACCAAGAAGATCGCGCTCACTTGGTCGGCCTACCCGGGCGCCACCGCCTACTACGTGTATCGCGGAACGAGTGCGGGGGGAGAGACCGGGTACATTAATGCGGGTGCGGTGACAGCTTATACAGACTCCGGGTCGGCGCTCACTGCCAGTACGCCTCCAACCACCATACTGAGTTCGACAACCGCCACCGCGGCGCCTACGAATTTCGTTCCCATCAATATCTACGACCCGAGGGAAGGGGAAGTGCGGGACAGTAACAACTTTACGACGGCGTCCATGAACGGGGTCATGAACCTTATGGAAGTGGACGTGGGCAACCTCCAGTCGTGGCTTGCCAATAGGCTCTGCACGGCCTCCACCGTTCCTACCTCGTGCCCCAGTGGCGCTCTGGCGTGGAACAACTCGGGCTATATCCTTTATGTTTCCGACCGGCGGGGCAACTGCAACCAGACAGCAGCCGCAACCGCGGGCGGCCCCTGCACGGCCAATGACACCGGCCAATACGGGTACGATGACATCGTCAACCCCTTATCCGGCACGGGGGCTCCCAACAATGTTCTCGATACCGGCGAGGACGTTGACGCAAACGGGGTGTTGGATACTTGCGGGGGGATAGCACACACGATCAACGCCGCGAACATAGATACCAGCGGTGGCGCCATGTTCCCCACGGGTTCGGCGACAACCTTGGCGGCGTTCCTTGCCAGTCTTACCAATCCCGCCATTCCCGACGCCGCCCCTCTCTCCCGCATCACGTCCGCCGGGACGGGGCCGGGATTTTACGAGGCCCAGAAGAACTCCGTGCTCTTTTTCCGCCGCGCCGTGCGCCTGGTGGATGGAACGTTGGGCAATTTACCCCCTTACGCCGCGGCGAATTTAGCGACTTGCCCCAACGCGGCAACTCCCGCCACCAACCCCTCGGGGGGCGGATTCACCGTGGCGGCGGAGAATCCTGTCTATATCTGGGGCGATTACAATGCCAGCCATACGGTCGGGGCGTTTAGTCCTGACCCGTCAGCCACTTGCCACGTGCCGGCGGCGGTGTTTGCCGACGCCGTCACCCTGCTCTCAAATGACTGGGTAGACAGTGAAACCTTCGCCAACCCGACAAGCGTTGCCAGCCGCCCCGCCGTCGTTGATCCCACTTTCTACAGGGTGGCGGTCATCGGGGGTAAGAATATTTCTTTCCCGCTGCCCACCTATACCGTCCCCGCTGCTCCGAACGAAGACTTCGGGACCGACGGGGGGGCTCACAACTTCCTTCGCTATATCGAAAACTGGAACGGCACGGCGCTGAATTATTTCGGCTCCATGGTAAGCTTCTACTACTCCCAACAGGGAACGGGTATTTACAAGTACCCTAACACGGTCTACCTCCCCCCCTCGCGAAATTATGCTTTCGATTCGGACTTTAACAGCGTCGTATCGCTGCCGCCCGGCACGCCGCGCTTTACGAACGTGAACATTTTGTCTTATCAACAGGAAACTCTGTCCACCCAGTAGCCGGGAGGCCACGGCCGGCGGCAGTAGGTGAGCTTCAGGTAGTAACGGCAGTCCAAGTTGGCCCGGCGCGGCCACACTGCCGAAGTTGAAATCCCCGTAATTTCCGGCCCTCCCTTCCCCAGCAGGGCAGGATTCGAGCGCCTCGACAGCGTCGCCGCCAATGGTGCGGCAACGATTATCTCTCCCTAGTGCATGCAATGGGTTCGCCCGCGTTTCTCACCCCGGGTTTGGAAGGGCAGGACTTCACAGGCTGCGGAAAAACCCTACAATGATGTCATCCTGAGCCCATTCGCTGTCATTCTGAGCGTAGCGAAGAATCTCGCTCTGCCGCTCAGGGTGGACTGCGCGAAGGATCTCGCTCTGAGTATTTTCAAGGCAATGCGAGGATCTTCGTCGCCGCTGCTCCTCAGAATGGCGGCGCTTTTGGGTTTTTCCGCAGCCTATTTAGGGGAATGACTTACTTGGGTCACCCAGTAAGGCGTTAGATAAAAGCGGTTAGGGCGCAGGGGTGAGGCGGCGCGCAGGATGGCAGTTCGCAGGAACGGCTGATCTGAAAATGCTCCCATCCTCAGTTGAGGAGGGGGTAGGGGGTGGTGCTGATTGCGACTTGATGTTTTCGGCTTCGGGGGATAACCACCCCGGCGCTCGGCGCGCCACCCCTCCTGAATCAGGAGGGGAGTTATGATCATCATTCGCGGCGAGCAAAGCCTCATGCGCGTCTGTGCGGTTGAACAGGTGGGTGAATGAAGTAAGTCATTCCCCTATTTAGCCCCGTCCTTCCACCGGCCCCATCCAAGCGCGGTGAGAAAAGCAGGCTACGGGCTGGGGGCTAGCGCCATGCAGTTTGCGTGGGGGATTCGGCGGCAGGGGAATTAGGCTGCCGCGCTCGCACCTTCCTTTTGATATACTGCCGGGGTGCATCGGTCCGCGCGGCCGGACGCAGGTGGATGTGGGACGATGAAACGCAGACCGATCCTGGTTGTTACGGGGCTCCTGCTGGTGGCTTTTGGCCTGGGGTTGTGGATGGGTTCGCGATTTAGCCGGAGGCCGGCAATGAGTGCGGCAGCCCCTTTTGTGGCAGCGCCCTTACCCTTTCCGCCCGCCCGCGTCGCTGGCAGGCCCGTTGCGAGTAGCTCGTCGCCTGCCTGCGTGGACATTCGCAATGCCGGACCGGAAGTGGGCAAAAGCGGCTGCGTTGCCGGGCTTGTCCTGAAAGTTTTTTCCGCCCGGAGCGGGAACACCTTCCTGGATTTCTGTCAGGACTATCGTGCCTGCCCGTTTACCAGCGTGATTTTTGCTCCCGACAAAAATAAGTTTGGCGACTTGGAATCTTTGCAGGGGAAGCGAGTGGAGATTCGGGGCGACGTTGTCGCTTACCAGGGCCGCGCGGAGATTATCATTCGTGATCCTGAGCAGGTTCGCAGCGCGCCCTGAAGAGCCCTAGGCGGAAGGCCGTAAGCACCAGGCCGTATGGAGTTGGCAGAAGAATCGGGTGATCCGCTGATCTGGTAATCGGGTGAACAGAAAAGCATTTCATGCCGAGGGGCAAAGTTGATGAAGGCGCAAAGAAAACTAACCCGTTCCCCTTTGCGGGCCTTTGCGCCTGGGCGTCTTGGCGTGAGGTTGTCCATTGCCGGGGCGCCAACTGCCTTCTGCCTTCTGCTTACTGCCTTCTGCCTTCAGCTTATTGCTTACTGCCAACTGCCTCCCGCCGCTTCTGCGCCCCCCGGGGAGGTTACAAAACAAGCGGCGGACCTCATCCTGCAAGGGTTCGATCTCCTGGGTCAGCACGACGCCGGAGGTGCAGAAAAGGCCTTCCGCCAAGCCATCGAAGTGCAACCGGAAGTGGAGCCTGCGCACCGCGGCTTGGGTTTGGCGTTGCGGGAGGAAGGCCGTCTGGCCGACGCCTTGCGCGAATTGCAAACCGCCACGCAGTTAAATCCCGATGATTCCGACGCCCACTACACCTTGGGTTCGGTGGCGTGGGCGCTCAGCATGCCGTCCAACGCCCCTCCGGGTAAAAAGGGAGGACTGACTTCCTCAGACTATCAGAATCTCGCGGGCGCGGAATTTTCGAAAGCCCTTGCCCTGAGCCCCAAGGACCCCATGTTGCGAATCAGCCTGGCGGTTCTCTATCTTGACTCCGACCGGGCGCACGAGGCGATTCCCCAGGCGGAAGAAGCGGTGCGCATCGCGCCCGGCAACGCCGCGGCTCACGTCACCCTGGGACGCTCCTATTTCGCCAGCGGAGAAGAAGAGAAGGCGGCGTCGGAGTATGAGGCGGCGGCCAAGCTTGACCCCCAGGACGGCGGCGCCTATTTCGCCTTGGGCCAAATGCGCATGTTCCAACGCCGCACGCAGCCGGCGGAAGAAGCGCTGCGCCACGCCATCCAGGTTTCACCGAACCTGGGGCCCGCCTATGCCGCGCTGGCGCAGATTCTTACCGGGGAGGGAAAGAATGCAGAGGCTTGCGGGCTGCTGAAGAAGGCTGTAACTCTAAATTCCCAAGATTGGCAGAGCCAATACGAGCTTGCGGTGCTGCTCAATCAAGCCGGAGAGACGGCGCGCGCAACGGACCTGCTGGCGAAGGTCCTGCAAGTCAATCCGGACTTTCCGGGGGCGCGCGAGCAACTGGCCAATGGCCTTTTGCGCCGGGGTGATGTGCAAGGGGCCGCGGCTTTGGCGGGGAAGATGATTGCGGAGGATCCGCAGGGTCCGGAGGGTCATCGCATCATGGCGTTGGCGCTGTGGAAACAGCGCGATTACGATGGCTCGCTCTCCGAGTGCGCCATGGCTCTTAACGCCGACCCGAATTCCAGCTCGATGTTGGTGGTTCAGTCCATCGCGTTCTGGCAGGCGGGAAATAAGAAGGATGCCCAGAAGGCCTTCCGTGACGCGGCTAAAATTGATCCCAAAGTGGGCACGGCAGATGTCTTCTGCCGCCTGCTGCTTTGCGATGCGCACGATATTAACATCGTCAGTGATTTCCTCCATAAAAACCGCTGGGTGCTGGCGCCTCAAACGCAACCCTGAGCCGGATTTCTCATACTTGAGGCGAGGGGGCGAAGCTTTACGGTTGGCTGGGAACGCATCCCTTCCGGCAATCTGAGCATCGACGTATTGGGACCCCTGGCTGCCGGCCGCGTTTGCGGCGGCGAAGCGAAATAACCCCATCCGGTTCGGAGGAATTCATGGCGATTTATTTCGTGGAGAAGGTTGTTGATGGCGTCTTGCTGTTGGATTTGCGCGGACGCATTACGCTGGGTCCGGAAACGGAGGCGGTGCGCACAAAATTGAAGCAATTGCTCAATGCCGGCCAACACCGCATCATCCTGAACCTGGGAGAGATTACCTACCTTGATAGCGTAGGACTTTCAACCCTGGTTGCCTGCTATACTTCCGCCCGCAATGCCGGAGGAGACTTGAAACTTCTTCACCTGCCCCGCGGAGTCCAGCACCTCTTGCAGATTACGCGGCTCAGCACGGTATTCGAAATCTACGAAGACCTGGCAAGCGCGGTGGAATCGTTCCATACGGAAGAGCAATAACGGCGGCCGAGCCGGAATGACACATTGTCGCGCCTCCTCCTTTTCGCATTCTCATATCGCATTCTCATTTCTTTGACAAAGAACTTGTGTGCTGGTAGAGTGTGCCCCAACGCAAGAGGTAACTTCACTGGCAATGGTGACTGACCCGCCACAAAAGGCCCCTTACGCAAATCGAGGTGTCTATGCAAGGCACAATCAAGCGAGTCATCCGTGACCGTGGATTTGGGTTCATTCGTTCCACCGATGGCCAAGAGATATTTTTCCATCGCAGCAGCCTTCAACAACTGAACTTCGATGGGTTGAAAGAAGGCGAAGTGGTTGAGTTTGAGATGGAGCGCGGCGAAAAAGGACCACGGGCCACCAGCGTCCGGTCGGGCGAGAAGTAAGCTCGCAAGCTTCGCGTCCCCCCCACTGAAATTGGGTCTTTCCTGCCTTCGGGGAGAACTGTCTCTGCCCAAGAGCGCCGGCCCTGCGGCATACACGCCGGACTACCCAGTTGCCGCATTACCGTGTTGGGGACTCTCCCGGTGGTATCTTTTTGCCCGGAACGCATGAATTAACTCGCGGGCGGAAGCCGCATGAAACGAGATTAGCTCGAGCCCCGCAGTTCGCGTTCTCCCCCGTCAATTCAATGCGATTTTAGGCTTCCCCCGCCGGAAGGTGTCTTGCGCTGGCCTGGTCCGCGCACGAGGCGTGAGGGAGAGCTGCGCCACGTGCGTTGGAATCCGTTCGTACCGGTCAACGATACGGCCTATCATCAACTCGCTCTCTTCAGCCAATCGGCGTACAACCAGGGAACGGTATCCACAGTTTTCCCCCATCTGCCCCCAGGGCTACTTGTGGAAGGGGATTCCGGTGTCGGCGGGAATCCCTACCACTCATCCTACGCGGTTTTTGATCCGCGGATCGGGTTCGCCTATGACCTGTTTGGCAACGGCAAAACGAGTATCCGAGGCGGTTTTGGAATCTACCAGCAGCAATCGACGGCCAACACGATCAACCCCACCTTCAGTCCCTTCAGCGTTAACGTCACAGTATCCTTTCCCGGTAGCACCGCCAATCCATACCAGGGAATTTTGGATCCTTTCCCGATCTCTCCGCCCACACCCTCCAACCTGGTATTTCCCTTGCCCGAGGCAATGAATCCTTACGGTCCGGGAATGAAGGCTCCCACAATTCAGCAATGGAACGTTAATATTCAACGCCAATTGACGGCCTCCACAGTCCTGACGGTGGCATACGAGGGGGCCGAGAGTTATCATCTGTTTGGCTCGCTCCCTTACAATGCTGCGGTGTATAACCCCTCTCGCGCGCGCAACCAGAATCTACTGGAAACCAACCAACGCCGCCCGCTCTATCCTAACTACCAAGGCATCTCGCTGGGCGCCACCGTTGGGACCTCCAGTTACAATGCCCTTCTGATTTCTGTCGAGAAGCGCATGTCACACGGCCTGACATTTTTGGGAGGTTACCGCTGGTCAAAGTGCCTGGATGAAGGGGGGCAAACCTTTGAGGAAGCTTTCATGGATACTTGGGACTACAGCAGTCCCAACCCCGGGTTCGATCGTGGCCCCTGCACCTACAACACACCCAATGAATTTCATTTCAGTTACGTTTGGAATCTGCCCAAGCATGAAGTCTCTAGGTTTTGTAGGAAAGAACATTATAAGCGGATGGCAAACCAACGGCATTCTGACGGTTCAAAGCGGCCAACCCTACTCCGTGGTTGCGGGGGTCGACAACTCCCTTACCGGCATTGGCCTGGATCGCGCCCAGATTGTGGGTAATCCTTCCTTGCCTTCCAGCCGGCCGACCGGTCAGAAGGTCAGCGAGTGGTTTAATACCAGCGCCTTTGCCTTTAGCCCTCTGGGCACCTACGGAGACTCACCGCATGACTTCCTCGCGGGGCCAAGCTTTGCCGATTTTGACTTTTCGCTTGTCAAGTCGATTCAGATTCGCGAATCACAACATCTGGACTTCCGGGCGGAATCTTTTAACTTGTTCAATAATCCGAATTTTGGCGATCCCGTGGCCAACCTCAGCTCGTCAAGCAATGGGCAGGTGCAAACGGCGGGCTCGCCCAGAATCATCCAATTCGCACTCAAGTATTATTTTTAGGCCAAACACCTCTTCCGCCGCGGGTGGCGCATGCATTGCTTCTCAGGTATGCGTCCCCCGCCTCTCGCGCCTGCTGGTCAGGGCAACCGATCCGTCGCCAGGATGGACCCGTCCTCCAGGTATTGCCGGGAACTGACCCACGACCCCGCCGTAGGGTGATGGTTGACCGGGTGAGAAAATCCGCCGCGGCGGAGGCATACGCGGTGCTTCGCCACGGGGGCAGGCGCAGTTCGGCCCGGCATCGGGAGGTCCGCTCTACACCCGCCGCCGCACGGTTTTTGCTTGACAAATAGGCTAGTGGAGTTATAAGGGAGTCCTGCTGGCGCTGTGGCCGCCGGTCGTGACTCACCCGAACCCCAGGGCCCCTTCCTATTACTTCCACTTCGTTGTGGTAGGCGGAGAAGTCCGCTGCCTCAACTCGAAAGCAAAATCATCGGCAAGTGGACACGGGGGAAGTGGGCGTAGCCGGTCGGTTTGACGCGCCGTTCAATGAGTCAAAATGAAGGTCCACCCGGCTTTGTTGATGAAAATAAAGGGTTACGGGAATTTTCAACAGACAGAATATCCGTGTGTCCCGCGACAAGACGCCACCTTCTCCCCAGGAAACCATAAATCAGCCGCTGGACGCAAAGCGCCCGCATGAACATTGACTTCTTAAACCGGATTGGTCATTCTCACCCTATAGTGATTATTCGGAGGTTGATGAAAAAAGGGTAGCGCCGACCTTTAGGTCGGCATATTTCGCGAGTATCCGACCTGCTGACCTGAAGGTCAGCGCTGCACCACCCCGTCAACCCGCTAGGATCAAATGTAACTATGAAAAAGATTCAGATCTACGATACGACTTTGCGCGACGGTTCGCAGGGTGAAAACATCTCGTTTTCCCTGGAAGACAAGCTCCATATCGTCAGGAAACTCGATGAATTGGGAGTGGACTATATCGAAGGTGGATGGCCCGGCTCGAACGCCAAAGACGTGGCCTTTTTTGAGCGCGCGCAGGAGCTGAAATTGAAGCATGCCAAACTCGCGGCGTTTGGCAGCACCTGCCACCCTCGCCACGGCGTGGCTCACGACAAGAACTTGCAAGCGCTAATCGAAGCCGGCACGCCGGTGGTGACGATTTTCGGGAAGACCTGGGACCTGCACGTCAAAGTGGCCTTGGGTGTATCGCTGAAGGAGAACCTCGACCTGATCCGAAATTCCGTAGCCTTCTTGAAATCCCATGGCCGGGAAGTGATCTATGACGCCGAGCATTTCTTTGACGGGTACAAAGCCGACCCGGCCTATGCCCTGGAGACGCTCCAGACCGCGGAGGAGGCGGGAGCCGACATCCTGGTGTTGTGCGACACCAATGGCGGCACGATGACCGCCGAAATTCGCGAGCGCTTTCAAGCTGCGGCCCAACAGGTCAAAGGGCCCCTGGGCATTCACACGCATAACGATTGCGAGATGGCGGTCGCTAATGCGATTGCCGCGGTGCAGCTGGGTGCGGTGCAGGTGCAAGGCACGATCAACGGCTATGGAGAACGGTGTGGGAATGCCAACCTGTGCTCGGTGATTGCCAACCTCGAGTTAAAGCTGGGAATGCGCGCGATTGGCAAAGAGAGCCTCAAGCATCTTACGGAAGTCTCGCATTACGTCAGCGAGCTTGCCAACCTGCCTCCGCGCCAGGATCTCCCCTATGTCGGCAAGAGCGCCTTCGCCCACAAAGGCGGCATACATGTGAGCGCGGTGATGAAAGAGACCTCCGCTTATGAACACGTGGATCCCACGGTGGTCGGCAACGAACGCCGTGTCCTGGTATCGGAGCTTTCGGGCAAAAGCAATGTGATCTATAAGGCGGTCGAGCTGGGCCTCAAGATCGACCAGGATTCTCCCGACGCCAAACTGGTGGTAGACAAGCTCAAGGAGATGGAACATGACGGATACCAGTTTGAGGGAGCGGAAGCGTCCTTTGAAATGCTTTTCGACAAGCTGGTGCATCATGCCGCAGAGTTTTTTGAGCTGGATGGATTTCGCCTGACCACGGAAAAAAAGGGAGGGGGCGAACCCTATTCGGAAGCGGTCATCAAGCTGCGCGTAGACGGCAGAGAAGAACACACTGCGGCGGAAGGCGTGGGCCCGGTCAGCGCCTTGGACCGAGCGTTAAGGAAGTCACTCACTACCTTCTTCCCTTGCATTAAAGACATTCGCTTGACCGATTATAAAGTGCGCGTGCTGAACCCCAAGGGCGCCACTGATGCCAAGGTTCGCGTGCTCATCGAATCCAGCGATGGCCATGACACCTGGGGAACCGTGGGGGTTTCCGAAAACCTCATCGAGGCCAGTTGGCAGGCCTTGGTAGACAGCATCACCTACAAACTTAAAAAGGAATATGGTTACAAGCAGAAGGTGGGCGAGGGGCGTGCGGCGGAGTGAGGGGGTTCTAGAGTAGGGGCGGTTCGCGAACCGCCCCTACTTTTCATAAAAGGAGAAACTGCCACGGGAGGTTAAGGAAAAGTGAAAGCACTCGTAAAGAGCAAAAGAGAACTTGGACTTTGGCTTGAGGACGTAGAGACGCCAAAAATTGGCATCAATGAGGTGCTGATTCGCGTGCATCGCACAGGCATCTGTGGCACGGATTTACATATTTACCAATGGGACGACTGGGCCCAAAAAACCATCAACGTCCCGATGGTGATCGGGCACGAGTTTGTGGGTGAAATTGTGGAGGTCGGCTCGAACGTCGCAGATTTTTATGCCGGTGACATCGTGAGCGGGGAAGGGCACGTGACCTGCGGGCGCTGCCGGAATTGCCTCGCGGGCCGGCGCCACCTTTGCGCTTACACTCAAGGAGTCGGCGTCAACCGGGCGGGTGCATTCGCGGAATACATCGCGCTGCCCATGGCCAACATCTGGCGGCATCACCCCTCCGTGGATCAGGACGTCGCGGCCATCTTCGATCCGTTCGGAAACGCCGTTCACACCGCCCTGTCCTTCCCGCTCCTGGGCGAGGATGTACTGGTTACCGGAGCCGGTCCGATTGGCCTGATGGGAGCGGCGGTCGCGCGGCACGCAGGCGCACGGTATGTGGTGATAACTGACGTCAACCCCTTTCGACTAGGGTTGGCCAAGAAAATGGGCGTGACGGTCGCCTTGAATCTTCGCCAAGGCACTCTGCTCCAGGTACAAAAGCAATTAGGCATGCTTGAAGGCTTCGACGTTGGGCTGGAGATGTCGGGCAATGGTGATGCCCTCCGCGACATGCTCGACAATATGAGCCATGGCGCGAAGATCGCCCTGTTGGGTATTCCCAAGCGCGCAACAGTAGTGGATTTGAACCCGGTGATTTTCAAGCTGCTTACCATCAAGGGAATCTACGGCCGCGAGATGTATGAAACCTGGTACAAGATGACCATGATGCTCCAATGCGGACTGGATATCAGCCCGGTGATCACGCATCGCTTCCCCAGTGAAGAGTTCATCAAAGGCTTTGAGGCCATGGACTCGGGCGAATGCGCCAAGGTCATCCTCAACTGGATCTGACGTAAAAGGCGCGGCAGTCAATTTGAGTGGGCGTGGCGAGGACTCGTGTTCGGTCTCTATGCTCACGGCTGAATAGGCGGATTGGAGGTCGGCCGTGGTGAAAACACTTTGGGGGTTCGTCGCGCTCATTTTGCTGGCTGCGTGCGCCGCCGGGGGCCAGAGCGGTTCCCCCATCGTTTTCCGCAACACGAATCCCCCGGTGGCCTACGTGGGGTCAAAGTCGTGTACGGGTTCCCGCTGCCATGACGCGACCAGCCGCGACTACCCGCAAACGCCCATGGGGCACTCCATGGCTCCTGCCAACACCCCCGCGGAACTCGAAAAAGCGCCCAAGCTCGCTACCGTCTTCGACTCAAAACTGAACCGCTATTTCGAAGTCTATCGGGACGGCTCCAGCCTTTACCAGAGCGAGTACCAGCTCGACGAAAATGGCAAGGCGATTTTCAAGACCCAATACCGGCTTGATTATGTGGTGGGGGCCGGGTTTACCGGCTACACCTACCTGTTCCATCGGGATAACTGGCTATTCGAAGCGCCCCTTTCTTATTATACCAAGACCCAACAGTGGGAACTCTCGCCGGGTTATGCGACGCAAGGGCAAGACCATGGTTTCACCCGGCCAATTACCACCCGTTGTTTGGTTTGCCACAACGGTCAGCCCGAGCCGGAGCCGGGACGCGACGGCATGTATAAGGCGCCGCCGTTCCGGTTCGGAGAACACGCAATCAGTTGCGAAGCCTGTCACGGCCCCGGCGAACTCCATGTCCGGGAACTGGCGAAGGGACATGGGCGAAAGCGCCCCGCGGTGGATACCTCCATCGTCAACCCGGCCAGGCTTTCATCCCGTCTGGCTGATGACATCTGCATGAGTTGCCATCAGATGGGGGCCCCGGACATCTTGCAGCCGGGCAAGGAATATCTGGATTTCCGGCCTGGAGCGCCTCTTTACCAGACGGTGGCGCTGTTCAAGCTCCCCGTAAGGGAAGACCAACGGGCGGAAGCGGATCGCCTGGAAACTCTCCCTCCCGTGAGGGGAAGTTTGGAAATTCCTCTCTGGTGGAAAATCTCCCGGTTGGAAATGAGCAAATGCTTTCAAGCCAGTCAGGGGCGGCTGTCGTGTATCACCTGTCATGTGATCCACCACCCGCCCACACCCGAGAATCAGGTGGCCTACTACCGTGAAAAGTGCCTGGGCTGCCACACCAACGCGAGTTGCCGGCTGGCCGTCAAAGAGCGCATGCAACAACAGCCGCCCAATGATTGTGTGGGCTGCCACATGCCGAGGAGAATGATAGCGGGAATTCCCCATTCGGATGATACGAGCCACCGCATCGTGGTCCGCGCCGGACAGGCGCTGCCGGATATGGCTTTCCAGCAGCCCCCGCCGGACCTGCCCGGCCTGCTTTGCCTCAACCGGCCCAAGGATGATCCCCTCCCTCTCTTGACCAAGTTAGCTGCTTATGCGGGAGCGATGCGGAAAGATCCCAGCCTGAAGAAAGACTACCTGGAGGTTTTGGAGCAGTTGCGCCAGTCAGTGCCGGAGGATCCAAAGGTGCTCACGGCTCTGGGTCTTAAAGCCGTGGACGAAAGGGACGACGCCAAGGCGGTTGACTACTTCTCGCGGGCACTCGACCACGGGCCGCAAGACCCCACGACATTGTTGCATCTTGGCGAAGCGCTTGCGCAGAGCGGCAAGGGTGAGGAAGCGGGCAAGGTCTTAGAGCGCCTCGTCGCCGCCTATCCTTATGCACGGCCCTACCGCAGGTTGTTGGCCATCTGCTACCTCAAGGAAAACGATGAACAACGCGCACGCGAGGTCATGAAACAGCAACTGGAATTCTTTCCGGAAGACTCCCTGGTGCGCGAACTGCTGAAGAAGCTCGAAGCGCCGGGGCCTTGACGCAAGCGGCACGTCAAGGCCGCATCCTTTGGCGCACCATTAGCAAGTCAACGGTCAGTGATTTGCTAACCGTGCGCTTCCACCCATAAGTGAACATGGCCGATGCATAGGCCGCGCGGTATTTTAAGTTGTCTAGCCCCCTTGCGCGGCCTGCTCCGTCTGTTATGATTCCTCCCAGGCTAGGCAGAGCGGGAGGATTTTTCTGGCATGAGCGAAACTGTTCCTCTGGGTAAGGTAATATTTGGGATTCGACAGCGCATGGGGTTGAGTCAAGATAAGTTCTGTCGGCTTCTTAACGTAACAAAAGGCGCTCTTACGCATTGGGAACACGGGCGGAGTACTCCAACATTTATGCATCTGGTCGCAATACATGCGTTATGCCGGTCTCCTCGCGAACGTAAGCGATTGGAAGCTTTTATGGCGCAGAGGGTAAGCCGGATCAGCCAAATTTACCCAATCTAGTCGTTCCGGCTGGCGCCAATCCCTGTTCTTTGGGACCGGCGATTTTCCAAAGAAATTTGGGCAGGTCCTCTTTTGACAACAAAAGGCCGCGGACCCACCGAACAGGCCCTCGCTACAATGTCTCACCTCAGCCGGCTAGTAAAACGGCAGGCTGCCGGAGTGTAATCGCGCGCCAATGCCTTGCGGGAAGAGAGTCCCTTAAGGAGATCGCAGACGTCAAAAAGCGGCCGTTTGCGCCGGCCGGCTTGACAGCCAAGAGGAATCGTTTCCTGGCCGTGATGAAAGATCCCACCGCCGCCAAAGATGTCAGGGGCAGCGAAAAGACAGTTGATAGTCCGCCCGAGAGAGCGCAGAATGCTGCGTAAGAGTTCTTCCGGGTCGGTGTCGCAGCAGCTTTCTGCCGCCATGCTCTGCTCCGGACCGTCTTCGGCGGAGAGTGCCGTGCAGACAGGGGAACCCAAGACGCGGCTTACCGACCGCCGCGACAGCAGATTGAACATAACCCCGAGATCGCGGGAGGGCTCACGGTGCCTCGAAAGGGATGTGGGACAAGCATCCATGGGATTTGCGGGGCAGAGACGCGGGCTTCAACACCATTGTGGCGCAGTTAGCCGCATGGCGCAGGAAAAGGGTTCGGAAAAGCAGAGCCTCTGAGATTTACATCGGGATGGCGTGAGTCCGGTGCGGGCCGCCGGCGATTCCAAGTGCGGGCGGAATACTTCAGTCGAGGTGCCACGAATGAGCCAAACGAATGCTGATCTGGGGGATTCTGAAAGTGGTGGGCATGAGATTTCAGCGGCAGCGACCCCTACCGAGCAGAATCCTGCGATGGTAATTCTTGCCATCGACGATGATCCGGGAATTCTCGGATTTTACAAAGCGATCATGCGCGGCATGGGCGTCCGCTTCGAAAGTTCCACCGATCCCAGGCAGGCGATGGATCTGGTAGCGGCTCACGACCCAAGCTTGGTGATTCTCGATGTGACCATGCCCGGCCTTGATGGAATGGAACTTCTCCACCGGATCAAAAGTCGCGACCCGCAGACTCGCGTCGTCATGATTACGGGTAACTACATGATTGATATGGCGGTAAAGGCTATCCAAGAAGGTGCGATCGACTATGTCTGCAAGCCCGTCACGGCGGAGAAACTGCGGGAACTGGTCAATCGCGTTCGAACCTTGATCACCCAGGAGGAGCGAACCCGCACCCTGGTGCGGGAACTTGCAGAAGTGTCCAATCTGGAAGGCATCATCGGCCGCAGCCCACGGATGTTGGAGGTTTTCGACCTGATTCAACGGGTGGCGCCGCACTTCCGCACCGCGGTCATTATCGGTGAATCGGGAAGCGGGAGGAAAACCGTGGCCCGGGGCCTGCACAATCTCAGCCCCGGTAAGAACCAGCGTTTTGCCGTTTTCAAAAGTGAATTCGCAACTGAGAATCCCGTGGAGAGCCAGCCTTCCAACCAGGGGAGTGGGGGTTTTACCGGTGCAGTCGTGCGCGAAGCTGAACTTTTCGAATCGGCTATCGGCGGAACCGTCTTCCTGGACGAGATTGGCGACCTAAGCGGAGCCACGCAGCTCAGACTCTTACAACTCCTTGACCAAGCGGCGGCCAAGGAAGCAAGTTCGCCGCTGGCCCCACAAGAGGAGCTACGTGTCATCGCGTCTACAAGCCGCGATATACAGGCGGAGACTCAATCGGGTCGGTTCCGGGCTGACCTCTGGTACCGCTTGAGTATGGTTCAGATTCACCTCCCGCCCCTGCGGGAGCGGGCGGACGACATTCTGCTTTTGGCGCACCATTTTCTAACTCAATACAGCGCTCAATATGGGAAAGCTGTCCGGCGGATGTCGCTTGGCGCCGAGGCTGTTTTGGTCGCTTATTCGTGGCCAGGAAATGTCTCCGAACTGGCTAATGTCGTAGGCAGAGCGTGCATGCTCGCCGAGGGCAATGTTCTGGACTGCGGCGACCTGCCAGCGGGAATAGTTTTGCCGGGCTATGGCGTCGACGTTTTGGGCAGCAGTGGGCGCGGACTGAGCCTTCCCGTTGGCCAGAAATCTTCTTCCACCGAGACCTTGCGCCAAAAGGTTCGAGATATGCTCGAACACGATCGGGACGAGCGGGCCACCTAAGCTGCGCATCGCGGTTCTGAACGCGCGCGAGGCGCCGGGGATTGCCGCCGCCAAGCTGCCGCCTCTGACTTCGCCCGCAAGCGTGGAGATCCGCTCCACGCAAATGAAGGCGATCGAGCCACCCGGCCTCCTCATTGCGCGTGAGTAATCGGCGTTAATTTATCCGCGCCCCCGGCGCCGTGCCTGACTGCTTATGCGCTTCTGCCTTTTGTTTGTACATGAGGGCGTCGGCGCGAGCCAAGACCTCTTTGATACCCTCGCCGGTTTCCCACTCGACCAGGCCGATGGCGGCGTTCATATGGACTTTGGGCCCGTCCGGTCCGGTCCGGAGGGTGTAACTGCCAAAGACCCATTTTTGCATGCGCTCGACGTGCGATTGAGCTTCCTTGAGGTTGCCATCGAGGACCACGATGAATTCATCGCCCCCCCATCGTCCGACCACGTCCGTGGCGCGTGAGGCGGAGCGCAATTCCGTGGAAAATTGCTTGAGCAGATCGTCGCCCGCGAGGTGCCCGTAGGTGTCATTGACTTGCTTAAACCCGTTGAGATCCAGCATCACCACGCAGAAGGGTTGCTGCACGGCGATGCGGCGTTGCACCTTGGTTTCGACCCCCTGCCGATTGTCCAGTCCCGTCAATGTGTCATGGGAAGCTCGCTGCTCGGCCTGTTCCAGTTTTGCCTGATAAGTCGAGACTTGCGTGCGCAGCGCCGCCACGGATTCCCGGCCGTCCTGCTCCATTTTATCGACGCATCCTTTCAGTTCTTTAGCCCCGCGCACGATCGCGGCCCGGATTTGGGGCAGGTCCTCGAGCTTGGCGAGCGCCTGGAATCGCTTGGTGAACTCACCGAATTGGGCGGCGTAACGCTGATCGCGCTCCGCCACCGACTCCGCCGCACACGCCAGCACCAGCAGGATTTCCCTGACATCTCCGGCGCGCTCCTGAAAGTACTCTACCGTATGCTCCCCCCACTCCAGGAGTTGCTGTTCCACGTGCCCTTCCGTCTCTTTGATAAGGGGTGGAGTGACCGTTTTGGCAAGGCCTTCGGCCAGAAGCATCAGGCCGCGCTGGAGCCCGGGACCCAGCGATGGGCAGGCCCGAAGCCCACTGTTTCCCATGGCGCCCAGCGCTGCCCGGTACGCCACCAGAATCGCGACCAGAAGCTCCTCCGCGCTCGACGGGCGGTACTTGTCCAGTTCGTTCGAGTCCAGGTCCAGGTACTTTTTTATGGATATCACCGCTCGCCCATCTTTTCCGCTCCTCGGGGAGGCCGGATGAAAATAGTATATGGAACCAAGGGGCTGCCCGCGAGGCTCGCCGGTGCGGCGCCGCAAGCGTTCCCCCTTCTTCATCGGCACTCCCCTGCCAAAACTTTAAAGGGTGCACTGGCTGACCACACGCTCGCCCCAATACTGTTCACTTAAGCTGACCAATCCCAATTCGACCCCCTCACCCACCGCCTTGCGGTCCCCCCTCTCCCTCCGGGAGAGGGCTTTTAAGTATTGATTTTAGCCCTCGCCCCCTTGGGGGAGAGGGGGGACCGCAAGGCGGTGGGTGAGGGGGCCCCACATTTTTGTTTGCGGATTTGCCGAGATGTATACACTTGCATTAAAAAGGCTCTAGCCCGCATTTCTCCCCACGATTTTGGAGTCGGCAAAAGGATTCATCCTCTCACCTGGCACTGCCGATAACCGATATGGGTTAGTGTGTCACGCTGGGGTCTGGTCGTCGGCCCTGCCCGGGCATCGGTCTATGGAGACAACCACGTTTGACGCGATCGCAATGAGGAGCCCTGCCGGCGAGCGGTTGGCCGAAGTGAGCGTCGGACGCGCTACGCTGAAAGTATGGCAGGCTGCGTAATTTGCACGGTTCCGTTTCACGAACGGTGGCAACAGCGTGCGTTGAGCCCCTTGAAATCATTGGTGGCATTTTCACTTACTCCGCCAAACTACATCGTATGTAGAATGTCAGAATTTGAGGTTGTGTGGGACGCTTCCTGACAAAACGTGCCACAGCCAATGACAAGACCCGCTTAGTGCCCGGAAGCCCTGCACGTTGGGCACCTTGAATGGCAATGGGGATCGAGCCACTGCGTGAGATGACTTCTGAGTGGGTAACGTCAGTTGGATGGATTCGTAAAAGATTGGGCGCTCGCAGGTAAGGCAGGCGCTTCAGCTTCCCAGATGCGGACTTCCGGGGAGTCAGGGGTGGCACTTGCCCGGGTAGGCCGTTACACGGCAACATGGATTTTGGGGGAGCGGCAGCCAAGGACGGCGCCTTTTTGTCCGGGTGTTGTTCCCTCGATGCCGCACAAAGAGATTTTGATTCCCCGCCAAGAAACCCGTTGAAGAAAATCGCAGGGTCAAATAGCATTGTCCGCGATCGATACCCGCTTCAGTACGGCTTAACTTCCAAGATGCCGTGCAAGGGATTGCGAGCGGCACGATCAAGGCGAACGCCCCTGACCCACACCGTCACACAGTAGACAATCAGGAAAGGACCCACAATCCAGACCCAATGCGGGGGAAGGAACCTCCGTAAATCCCATATACCGAAATAGAGTGATGCTGGAAGGCCGATAACAAAAAGCAAGAAGGGATTGATCTTGGATGTAGAGGAGAAAAGACTCGGAACTCTGCGGTTTCCCCTCAATCGCTTGTTCCAAAGATTGGAGATAACCGAAGCAATCTGGAGTACCCCCGCCAGCGCCGCAAGCTCTTGTGGATCCCCACGAGCGGTTATTCCTATTAGCGACACGAAGAATTCGGAGAATAATGCAATACAAAGCATGACCAGCACGGGCAGCGCTAGTAACGAAATCACTAGTTGAACATGCCTTTCATGCCCCAGCGCCATACTTGAGAGAGCTACGACAAGCCCGACTTCTCTAATTGCCGCAACTGAAAGTATGCCGACAACGGCGAGAACTGACCGATAGTACCAGCGCCTGTGGAATTCATATTTTAGTGGGTGATACAGACCACGCCAATCAGAGGGTGTCGGTTGAAGACCCTCGCCGAGTCGAACACTCAATTCGTCCCGCATTGCTGGAGGAAGGCCCGAAAATAGCCAGACCCACCACCTCGCGGTTGCGGCCGAGCGCACCTTTTGCCGTAAATCATTTTCCTCCTCCGATGTCAGATAAGAGATGCGTCCCCTCCCTAACTCGTCAAAGATCTTCTTGAGCCGTTGAGTAATGGGGCCCGCCTCTGGCATAACGCACAAAACCGGAATTGCTACCCGGGGGTCAAAGGTCCATTGCACTTCGGGGGGTGCCACGTCGGCATTCTCGGTCATAAGATAAGCAAGCCGTCCGGCGATAGCTGGTAAAGCCGAATTAGGAGGCTCATCAAATGGTTGCCATATCCACTCAAGATTTATTCCCCCCTTCTGTTCATCGGTCAGATGATAGCTGCGCAACGCATCTTCCACATCCCGGATCGAAAGCAACGAGGCGAGGCACCAGGCCGCGCGCCTTGCGCGATGTTCATCAGCATCCCAAATCAAAGGCAGGATGGTTTCTGCTGCCTGCGGCGTTGCGATATCTTTCAAGTCGTCCAGTACTTCAAGCGGCCCGGAGTGAGCCAATTCAGACATTTCCCTCACAGCAACATCCCCCATACGAGCCAGAGGAGCTCGCACCAACTCGCGCTGCCCTGGGTATAACCGAACCAGCACTCGCGCTGCCTGGGGTAGATTGGTAAGTGAGAGAGCGTTCGCTGCGGTGGCGCGTCGCGCATGGTCTTGGTCGGTCACTAGGGTGTTCTCGAGGAAGCTGAAGGCGGCTGCGCCCCGCGGTCGAACGTCAGACGCCAAACCTGCGAAAGCGAGGGCGACTTCTTCTTGTCGCCCATGGGCACCCAGGAGGTTCTTATTTTCGTCCTGGATTCTGTTCGCCAATGTCGGGTCGACCTTCTGGCTGTCGGCCAAGCACTCCAGTGCCGTGATCGGGTCCGATGCATAGATCTTGCGGAGAAGGTTGCTACTGTCGACGTCAAGGCCGCACCAGAGCTTCACGACTTCTCGCCATCCATCGCGGTCTAATGTGAAGCGTTCCAGTAATCCATTCGGATCACCAATGAGGCCAGCCGCAGCAAAGTACTCCTGCAGGGTCAAGTGGGCAAACTGATAGTTTTCGCCGCCGTCAATCGATAGTAGTAAACCGCTGCGTTCCACAACCTCCTTCAACAACGGAATGGAATCCTTAGTTGGGTCGAGATTCAAATCCGGCAGCACATTGCGGAGTTCTGCTAGGACCGCCTTGAAGTGGATCGTCCGCTGGTCCTGGCCCACCTTTGAAGCACGGTCTTGGTTAAAGAGTGCAAGATGCTGGAGTACCAGGCGTTTGGCGCGGGCCTCAAATGAGTTCCTCTCCGGATGCAATTGGGCGAGGAGAAAATCGGTGGCCTGCTTATAGAATTCAGCCCTTGAATGAGGAAGAACAAATTCGGTGTCCGTGTAAAGAAATGCGATGATGGTAAGCAATAATGGATTGCGGGCCAGAGCCTTGATCCGTGGCCGGTCGCGTAGCGTGCCCATCAAGTGCTCGGCGGAACGCTCTGGCGGCATATCGGGCTCGAATGCACGAAGAAAAAGCCGAATTTGCTGATCATCGAAATCGACAATTTCGCGCTTCTGCTGCGAGTGCTGTGTGAGCTCACCCCGATAAACTGCACTTCGGCATGTCAGCACCAACCGGCAGCCTCGGTACTGGTCGAGCAAATCGGTAATTTTTGTCGCTGCATTTTGACGCTCGTTGCTGTTTACCTCGTCTAGGCCGTCCAGCAGCAGCATGAGCGTTCCCGACTTGAGGGCCCGAGAAATAAAGTTTTCCGCGTGAGGAAAGTTGTTCCTAGCTAACTCTGCGACTAGATGTTGCTCTAGAGATATCTCAGGATCATTCATCCGGTGAAGATCGAGCAGGACTGGTGTGTGCTCGCCCCATAGGTCAGGATTGCGCCTCTCTGCGTAACCCAGTGCCATTTGCTTTAGCAGCATTGATTTGCCTGCGCCCGGCGGGCCCACGATCACAACCCTCGGAAAGTTAGCGATCACGCTCAGTGCATCAACTGGATCCCCGCTTCCATTCCCTGAAACCTTAAGAGGGACATAGACAGCACGTAAGTCCAGCGGTCGATTTGGCCGAAAAGGAACGTTCACGCGGGCGCACTTTTCTCTTAGCGCACGCCGATAACGCCGCAAGGCGAATCTTTGCACCCGCCGCCGACCAGCGATGCTGGCATATATAAGGTCGAGGAGGCCCTTGACTAGGGTGGCCAGCCAGTCCTTCAGGGCCAAGGCAACCACACTGACAATGAATAAAACGACAAGGATCATCAGGGGCTGATTTCCTGTGATTTTTCCCCATATGTTCGGCTTCTGTGCAAGTCTGAGGCGGAGGTATTCCTCTTCATAGATGCGACCTATCTCGTTGCTGGTCAGCCCAACACGATTGCCACTGAAGGCGCTTATCACAGTGTCGGTCTGCATCGGCGCGTCAGCTTTCACGTGTCGCGCAGCATAGGCCTTGATTTCTTGTAGGACTATCCCACGCGAATCTGTAGGGGGCGTCTGGGAATGCAGACCGGCTCCCAAGAGCATCGTCAACAGCAGCGCGGCCGTGACTGATAGGTATGGTAATGGCCGGCATATATGAGCTAGGCTCCGCCTTGCCCTTATGCCACCCCTCAGTGCGATGAGCTGGCAGTGTAGTCTGAACCAACAGGAAAGCTTCGGAGAACCACCATTCAAAAGGCCCGTTTCCGGTAAGAGTATCGACATTTTACCACCCGATGATTGATATGCTTAGACTAAGCATGAGGGCCTGTCAAGCGTAGAGTCATCCCCCGTAGCAGGGTTACTCTGCGGTCTTTTCCACTTGGAGCGGGATCCATGTTTTAAGTATGCAATGTGATCTCACCGAGATTCTGCACCGTTGCAAGTGGGAGAGTCTGTGTCACTTGGTTATGTGTCGCCAAACCGTAGAAGTGCCTCACGAATTCAAACTCCCGAGATACGGGGTTCGAGGAAATAGCTCCTCGGTAGTCGCCTGGTGTTTATTGACGATTTCGCAGGGACAATCCGAGGATCTGGGCAAGCGCCCGCACCCGAAAGTAACCTTGCTGGCGACCGCCAGCCTTCGCCCAACTTGATCATCGAAGGCGTTCGTATTCCCAAAGCTATACCAGACCCGCAATTTAGGCGGAGCCTTGCGCACCACGAACCTGTACTTGTTTTTCCTCCTCGCGTAGCATACCCTTCCCCACGGAAGCGCGTAGAGCCGCCCTCAGGTGATGCCGTTCATCGGCCCACCAAAAACGCGGGCGGCAGCCCACTCTGCCTTCCAGATGAACGGGCCTCCGGCCGCTAGCAGCGCGGCCCGCTCAGGAGCCCAAGTCCAGGAGAACATCAATGGAGGAAAGCCTTTTACACCGTACCGTCTTAAACCTATCAATAATCCTAGCGCTCGTATGGATTCTCTTAACCAGCATTCCTTTGACGATGGCGCAGGAATGGACAGATCAAGCGCCGGCGCCCGCGCCGAAGGGACCCTGGTCCGACAAGAGTTTGTCGCCGGACCAGCGTGCCGACCTGCTGATCCAACAAATGACTCTGGAAGAGAAACTCTCTCTTGTCCATGGCGAAGAGGGTGGGCAATCGTTAAAGAAATGGCTCGGCGGCGCGGGGTACGTCCCCGGTGTCCCACGCCTCGGAATCCCCGATTTGCAGATGTCCGACGGGAGGTCCGGCGTCGCCAACATCGGCCGCACCGGGCGTTACGCTACGGCGCTCCCCTCGGCCTTGGCGAACGCCGCAAGTTGGGACTTGCAAGCGTCATACGATTTCGGCGCGCTACTGGGCAAGGAAATCCGCGACCTCGGATTCAACGTATCGCTCGGTGGAACCGCCAACATCATTCGCGAGCCGCGCAATGGCAGGAACTTCGAGTGCCTGGGTGAAGATCCTCTCCTCATCGGAAAGATGCTGGGCAGCGAACTGAAGGGAACTCAGGCCCAGGGGGTGATCGGCAACATCAATCGCTATGCGGTGAACGACCAGGAAACCGGCCGTTTCATCATGAACGTCAATGTGGACAAGCGCGCCATGCAGGAGACGGACCTCCTGGCGTTTCATATCGCCATCCAGGAATCGAATGTGGGCACGGTGATGTGCGCTTATAACAAGCTCAACGGCACTTTCACCTGTGAAGATCCGTTCCTGCTCACCTGCGTCCTGAAAAAATCGTGGAGCTATCAAGGCTGGGTCATGTCGGATTGGGGCGCTGTACACAGCACCGTCCCCTCGGCCCTGGCAGGGTTCGACCAGGAAATGCCCAGTGGGAAGTATTTTGGAGATGCCCTCAAGGCGGCCGTGGAAAAAGGCGACGTCCCCGTGGCCCGCGTGAACGACATGGTGCATCGCATCCTGCGAACGGAAATTGCCCTCGGGGTATTCGACGGGCCGCCGGTGCTGAGGCCCGTGAATCCCTTCACGGGGGCGGAGGTGGCGCAGCGGTCGGCGGAACTGGGCACGGTGCTGCTCAAGAACGCCAACGGCCAGTTGCCTCTGAAAGCATCCAGCATCAAATCGCTGGCGATTATCGGCGAGCATGCCGATGCCGGAGTGCTATCGGGCAGCGGTTCTGACCAGGTCGATCCCGCGGAAGGAAACGCCGTTCCCGGGAATCCCTATGGGTGGCACCCTTCTTCCCCGCTCAGAGTCATGCGCGGCCGATTGCCGAACGCGCAGGTGACTTTCGATGATGGGATCGACATTCCCCGCGCGGCCAAGGCAGCCGCCGCCGCCGAGGTCGCCATCCTATTCGTCCATCAACATGCGAGTGAAGGCCACGATGTGCGGAACCTTTCCTTACCCCATGCCCAGGACGCGATGATTGCGGCAGTCGCCGCCGCCAATCCCCACTGCATCGTCGTGCTGGAAAACGGCGGGCCCGTGACCATGCCCTGGATCGACAAGGTCAGTGCGATTTTGGAGGCCTGGTACCCGGGAATCCGCGGCGCGGAGGCCTTGGCGAATATCATCTTCGGTGATGTTAACCCCTCCGCGAAGCTTCCCGTGACTTTCCCCAACAGCGAGGCGGACCTGCCCCATCCCACCCTGGCAGGCATGCAATATGTGCCGGCTAGCGAAAATGATCCTGGGAACATCCATTTTCCGTCTTTCGATGTCAATTATGACGAAGGATTGAAGGTCGGCTACAAGTGGTTTGAAGCGGAGGGCAAGAAACCGCTCTTTCCGTTCGGATTCGGCCTTTCCTACACAACCTACTCTTACTCGAACCTTACGGCGACAGGGGAGAAGGGATTAAACGTGACCTTCCGCATCACGAATACCGGTGACCGTGCCGGAGCAGAGGTTGCGCAAGTGTACGCCCTGTTGCCGGCTAGCGCGGGCGAACCTTTCAAGCGCCTGATCGGTTGGGAGAAAGTACCGCTGGCGAAGGGTGAAACCAAGACCGTCACCGTGACGGTCGATCCGCAATATTTATCCATCTTCGATGTCGAGAAGAACGGTTGGGACCTTGTCCCTGGCGATTACAAGGTGTACGCCGGTGGGTCCGCTGAGAGCACACCTCTGAGCACGACGGTCCAGATCGTCGGCGGGCAGTGAGAACGGGTCGCCGCCTCGAGTCAGTGCCAAGTTGCAGAAATAAGCGCCACTGTTTGTGGCCGGGCGGAAGGACGGGGCCTTTCAGGCTGCTTCATCGCGGCTAACCACCCCGGCGCCCAAGGCGCCACCCCTCCTGAGTCAGGAGGGGAGCTGTTTAAAATGCTCCCCTCCTCAGATGAGGAGGGGTGGCGCGCCGAGCGGCGGGGTGGTGCTGAGAAGGGGATAAACGGGTTCCGTTGATAACGACAACCCCGACGGGTTTTTCCGCGGCCTGTAAAGCCCCGCCCTTCTAAAACCTCTAAGCGTTTCGTGCGTGGGGAGGACTCCGCGCTAGCTCTTCTTATTGAGAATTCGCCACATGGTGCCGCTGAAAATATTCGCTTGCGCCGGGGCGGGCACATCGCAGGCGGCGAGCATCTTTTGGTAGCGCGAGAGCGCCAGGTCAAACTCGGCAAGATCGCCATCGAAACAATCCGAGCCGAACACCAGCTTTTCAAACGCGCTGGCGCTGGGCGCCGGTGAGTGGGGGCTTACCACGCCGCTCCACCAGAAAACCGACTTGAAAAAGGTATAGTCATTCTGCTTTTTGATAAGGCTCGAACCGGAAACGTCAAAGAATATGTTGGGATTCCAGCGGCCGATCTCCGCCGCCCAATCGTAGTCCGGATTGCCAAAGTGGGCGCCGATCACAGTGATCTTGGGAAAACTCCGGACGATCAGGTCCAGTTGGGTCACGCGCATTCGTTCAATACTGATGTTGGTAGGAATCTCCGGATGCAAGCGGTTCACGATGCCCGTATGGAAGAGGACGATCATCCCGTGTTTTTCCGCCGTCTCGTAAACGGGCCAGTAGGTTCGATCATCGTAGTATTTCAACGGGTTTTCCAGCTCGCCCAGTCCACGGAAGCCCGCGTCGTGAAAACGGTCCACGGTCTCCGCCGCGTGCGGTTCATCAAGATCGATTTCTCCAATGCCCACCAGGCGCTGCGGGTATTGATCGATCCCCTTTTTTGCGCTTTCAAGATCGTGAGGCTTGGTCAGCAGCAAAGCCAATCCATCGACGGACTCCAGTTTGGCTACCAGTTTTTCGAGGTAGGCAGGATCACCGTTGTAGTGATGGTGGACATCAATAATTCGCGGCTGCCCGGGCTGAGGAGGGTCGGGGTTGCCGGCAGGCGGGGCCAGGCTCTCCTTCAGCGTTTCGCCATGGGTTTTGGCGCCAGCCAGCGCCAATGGCAGCGCTGCACCCACAGCTTGCGCCTTCAGGAACTTGCGTCGTGACAGCATCGATAACCTCCAGGGTACATATTGGATACAGGCTTATTGCCGTCGTAAGCTTAGCTCGAAAACGAATTGAATTCAGCAATTGGTAGTGTCCTGATTTGCGACGTAGCGCCGGGCTTTAGCCCGGCATGTGCCGCCCTAAAGGGCGGCGCTACATTCAAAATAGGACACTACCCAGCAATCAGGTTGAGATAGCCGGACCGCGGCCCAACAAGCAGCAAGTCTAGCACAGTTCAAACCTCATCGCTGCCAACGCCATGTCCCTTTCAGGATAATGCCCGGTGGTGTATAAGAGAGGAATGGCATCCGAACTTCACTACCAGGGTATGTTAGCGGCGGCGCTAGCCGAGGCTCGCAAGGGTCTGGCCGAGGGCGGCATTCCCATCGGCGCCGCGATCTTTGACGCCAGCGGCCGACTGATCAGCGCCGGGCACAATCGCCGCGTGCAGCAAGGCGACCCCTCGATGCACGGCGAGACGGATGCCTTCCGGAGTGCCGGTCGCCAGCGTAGCTATCGCCGGCTCATTATGGTCACCACGCTTGCTCCGTGCTGGTATTGCAGCGGACTGGTCCGGCAGTTTGGCTTCGGGACAGTCGTGGTGGGCGAAAGCCGCAACTTCCAGGGAGGTCTCGATTGGCTGCGCTCACTGGGTGTAGAAGTGATCGACCTTGATTCCGAGGAGTGCGCCTCTTTGCTGGCTGATTATATCCGCACCCACCCCGAGATTTGGAACGAAGACATTGGGGAAGAATAGGCGGGTAAAATCCCCCCAACCCGAGTAGCGCAGGGCCCGTGCTCCGGCCCTGCGGCTCTTCCAGCGGTTATGGTTTTTGTCGCGCTGCCAAAACCACGGCGCGGTGGAAAAACCGCAAAGGCCGCCCGAGCCTGTCGAAGGGGCCGGACCGCGGGCCTTGCGCTACATTTCCTCATGAGGCCCCTTTCAGTCCAGCAGGTTTTGATTTTCAAATTGTGTCCGCCTCAGTCGGACCTACATCAAAAGCTGCCCGGCTGAACCAGTTGCTGAAAAACGCCTTCCTAGTGTGGTGTCCCACGTAAGAATTGACAATAGGCGAGACCCCCTCACCCGGCCCGCCCCGGCTGGCGATTACGCCGGATGCGCGCCACCCTCTCCCCCAAAGGGGCGAGGGCAATAAAA
>Ga0182030_10000542_pt1 | contig 71857 bp, 49 predicted proteins | sample 812S3MmetaG_FD_121299 | JGI IMG/M metagenome (GOLD analysis project Ga0182030, IMG submission 121299) | Permafrost microbial communities from Stordalen Mire, Sweden - 812S3M metaG (Illumina Assembly) | ecosystem: Environmental > Terrestrial > Soil > Wetlands > Permafrost | place: Sweden...
CAATGACGAGGGAGGGGGGTGACGGGGATACGAGGGGGGATGGGAATGCGGGGGGCGATGGCTATCGGGGACCTGGTGCATATGCGGGGGGCGATGTTTATACGGCGGAGGCGCCGGCAGATATCGTCATGCCGGGGTTGCTGCAGTACCGGATCATCCTCGAGCGACCGGATAGCGGGGGTAGGCCAGGCGAGCGGGATTTGGTTTACCCGGGTGGTCACCCCGGTAATCCTTTTGCATGGGATTATTATGATGGGGATACGGGGCCAACGGAGTGGCAGACTTTTGTCGCGGCGCCGCATGCGGGGCTGGATATTTTCAATGCGACGACGGACAGGGATGCCACCGTGTATCCTGCTTTCCGGCGCGGGTTTGCGGCTGAGTGGATCAGCGGGCCGGACCCGGAGAGGTTGTTGCTGAAGATGGGTTGGCACGCGAGTTCCGGGACGAGGCAAGGGGCTGCGGCGGAGCATGAGCCGGCGGGCGATAAGGTATTCGGGGTGGAGAGTTTTGTTGGGGATAAGATCAGAGGGAGGGAGACTGAGGAGTTTGGAAGGGTGGTTATAAGGGGGAGAGGGGTGGGCGCCGGAGGGACGACGGGGAATGGAGGGAGTGCGGGCGGTTCGGGGAGTGGAGGGAGCGTGGGCCGATTAAAAATTACGTTGATCGATGGTAACGGTGAGGTGTGGTCGGCCTTTATCGAGCTTCCGGATAGCCTGGGGGATGTCGGAGTGCCCTTCAGCCAGTTGGCGCCCAGTGACGGGTTTTTGTTGTTGCCCAGACCTTATCCCGGCTTTTTGCCTTTGCGGTTCAAGTATTCCGGAGCGCAGGGACCATTCAGTTGGAAGGACACAGAGAAAATACAAATCACGATGGAGGACGGAGGAGGTTTTGAAATTGAATCGGTAGAGTTCCGGCCTTAAATATTCAAATTATACCAATGAAGAGGATTATTTTGTGGGTTTGCCGGCTGATGCCTGTACTCGTATGGTCGATTTCCTCCGGGCAATCCCCGGAAGGGCGGATTCAGGATGGACCATCCCCGGTCCGGGAAAAAATGAACATGGACGAGGGCTGGAAGTTCCATCTAGGGAATGCCGCTGATCCTGAAAAGGATTTCAATTATAGCCTGGTCCCCATTTTTGTGAAGTCGGGCGGGGTTGCCCGTACGGCGATCGATGTCAGGTTCAATGACAGCGGATGGAGGACCTTGACCCTTCCCCATGACTGGGCCGTGGAATTGCCTTTCGAAAATTCTTCCGATGCCGAGGTCATGTCGCATGGCTATAAACCGGTAGGCGGGTTATATCCTGAGAACAGTGTAGGCTGGTACCGCAAGCATTTCAGCGTAGCGCGGTCCGATTCGGGGCAGCGTTTTGTCATTCAGTTCGACGGGATCTTCAGGGACAGCAAGATCTGGCTCAATGGCTTTTACCTGGGCAACAATGCCAGCGGGTATTGTGGTGTTTCCTATGATATTACCGACTATCTGAATTTCGATAAAGAAAATGTTTTGGTCGTACGGGTGGATGCCACCCAATATGAAGGATGGTTTTATGAAGGGGCAGGCATTTACCGGCATGTATGGCTCAACCGGTACAATGACGTGCATGTGATACAAGATGGGTTGTTCGTCCATACGCAGGTGCGGCCCGATGCCGCCGTCGTTACCGTGGAGACCACCGTCATCAACCAGGGAATGCGGCCAACGACCAGCAGGCTGGCGACTTATATTACCAACAGAGATGGAGGCATTGTCGGGCGGAGCGCCGGACTGGCCGTGACGCTGGACGTGAATGAGACGAAAACGATCAAGCAGGAAATTCCTGTTGCCCGGCCGCTGTTGTGGTCGCCGGAGCGACCTTATTTATACCGGGCCGGGGTGGTGGTGACGTCCGGCGATCAGACCCTCGATGAAGAAAAGATCCGATTCGGCATCCGAACGATCCGGATTGACAGCAGCGGGTTGTATGTCAACGGGCGCTATACGAAGATAAAAGGAGTGAATTGTCACCAGGATGACGCCGGCGTCGGGAGCGCGTTGCCGGATTACCTGCAATACTACCGGATCAACCTGTTGAAGCAACTGGGAGCAAATGCCTACCGGACCAGTCATAATACGCCCACGCCTGAATTGCTGGATGCCTGTGACAGCCTGGGTATGCTGGTGCTGGATGAAAACCGTTTGCTCAACAGCAGTCCCGAGTATCTCAGCCAATTCGAAAGATTAATCATACGGGACCGTAGCCGGCCCTCCGTGTTCTTATGGAGCATCGGCAATGAGGAGGGCAGCGTGCAAAGCAATCCGGTCGGCAGGCGGATAGCGCAAACCCTGATAGAAAGACAAAGAGAGTTAGATCCTACACGGATGTGTACCTATGCGGCGGATGTGGCCAATGTATACAAAGGAGTCAATGAAATCATCCCCGTCCGGGGGTTCAATTACCGGATATTCGGGGTGGACCCTTATCATAAGGATCACCCGGGGCAGCCGATCCTCGGCACGGAGATGGGCAGTACGGTAACGACAAGAGGGATCTATGCAAAAGACAGCATTGCGGGCTATGTGCCCGATGAAGATGAGACTGCTCCGTCGTGGGCCAATACAGCCGAGCAATGGTGGCCGATGGCGGCCGAGCGTTCATGGTGGATGGGAGGATTCGTCTGGACCGGATTTGATTACCGCGGCGAGCCGACGCCATTCCGGTGGCCGGATATCAATTCGCATTTCGGTATCATGGACATGTGCGGGTTTCCCAAGAATATTTATTACTACTATCAATCCTGGTGGACAGATAAGGACGTGCTGCACATTTCACCTCATTGGAACTGGGGGAGTAAGAGCGGTCAGCCTATCGACGTCTGGGTGAACAGCAATGCGGATAATGTGGAACTGTTCCTGAACGGGAAGAGCCTGGGCAAGAAGGATATGCCGCGTAACAGCCATTTGGAATGGACGGTGAACTATGAGCCGGGTACGTTGAAAGCCATTGCCTATAAGAGCGGGCGGAAACTGGAGTCAGCCGTCGAGACCACGGGGCCACCTGCAGAGATCATCCTTACTCCGTATAAGACAACGCTGATGGCTGATGGGGAAGATGTGTCCGTCATCAATATCAGTGTGTTGGATAAGCAAGGGCGTGAAGTGCCCGATGCCGATAATATGATCAGGTTCACAGTTTCGGGAGAAGGAAAGATCATCGGGGTCGGCAATGGCGATCCGAGCAGTCATGAGTCCGACAAATGTGCGGAAGGCGCGTGGCAAAGAAGTCTGTTCAATGGTAAGTGCCAGGTATTAGTACAGGCCGGGAAAAATTCCGGGGCCATCCGGTTTGAGGCGAAGGCTGCGGGATTGGTGACAGGTTCCACCGATATACTCACCGTTGCGGCGGCCAATGTGGCGGCAGTGCATGTCGACCCTTCGTATGTGCCAAAAGGAGAGGCCGCTCTATCAAGAGATCCCGGCAATATGCTGGGCGCGGACATTTCTTTTTTGCCACAGTTAGAAGACAGAGGGATGGCCTTCTCCGACAAAGGGATGGGGAAGGACCCTATCCTTATCCTGAAAGATCACGGATTCAATTACGTTCGGCTGCGGATCTTCAATGATCCGGCGAGGGACAGCGGGTATTCGCCGGGAAAAGGTTTTTGCGACCTGCAGCATACGCTGCAAATGGCGAAACGGGTGAAAGCGGCCGGCATGAAATTATTGCTCGATTTTCATTATAGTGATACGTGGGCCGATCCGGGGCGGCAGAATAAGCCGGCTGCATGGCGCAATCTATCCTTTACGGACCTGAAAAAGGCCCTCTTCGATTATACGGTGGGGGTAGTTACGGCGCTGAAGAAGCAGGGGACTATGCCGGACATGGTGCAGATCGGCAACGAAATCAATCATGGTCTTGTCTGGCCGGAGGGAAGCATTAACCATCCCGACAGTATGGCCCAGCTGATTTCGGCGGGGGTAGCCTCAGTCAAGTCGGTGGACCCATCGATCGTTATTATGCTGCATATTGCACTGGGCGGTCAGCATGACGAAGCCGTATTCTTCCTTGACCAGGTGCTGGTGAGGAAAGTACCGTTTGACGTCATTGGGCTGTCCTATTATCCGCAATGGCATGGGACGGTGGCGGATCTGCAGGCTAATATGAATGAGCTGGTGAAGCGATATGGGAAGAGCGTGATCGTCGCTGAATATTCGGCGAGGAAGGAGGAGGTGAACAAGGTGGCCTTTGAATTACCCGGGCAGCAGGGGAAGGGCACGTTTATCTGGGAACCGTTGAATACCTGGGAAAGGGTATTTGATAAAGAAGGCAAGACGAATGAGCTGATGGCGGTGTACGATGATATCGAACGGACGTTTAATTTTCATGCTGTCGCGCGGACGGGGCCGGGTGGTATTCCTGCTGCAGGGGAGTTGCCCGAGGGGGGTGATACGAGGGGCATGCGGGGAGACGGAGGGAAGGTGGTGTTGTTATGGCCTGGCGGTGCGCCGGGTTCCATAGGCAAGACCGGACCGGAAAAGGTGAGGATAGCCGATGGGGGTGATCATGTCATTTCCCATATCGACAGTCCCAGCATTACGCCTTTTCTGCCGACTGCGGATAAGGCCACCGGCGCGGCCATCATTGTCGCTCCGGGCGGCGGTCATTCGGAACTGTGGATAGACCATGAGGGGTATAGTCCCGCCGAGTGGTTACAGGAGCGGGGTATTGCGGCTTTTGTCCTGAAGTACCGACTGGCCCGTGAGCCGAACTCTACCTATACCGTAGACGGGGATGAACTGGCTGACATTCAGCGAGCCATCCGGATGGTCAGGAGCCATGCAAAGGAGTGGGGCATCGATACGGCCAGGATCGGGGTGATGGGATTTTCTGCCGGCGGAGAACTGGCCGGACTGGCCGCTATGCGGTTCGACTATGGGAAGCCGGAAGCTGTTGATCCTGTGGACAGAGAAGGTTGCCGTCCTGCCTTCCAGGTGTTGATGTATCCCGGTAATTCCGGGCGGCTGGAAGTGGTCAAGGATGCGCCTCCGTTGTTCATTGTCGGTGGATACAAGGACAGGAAGGATATATCGGAAGGGGTGGCGAAAGTGTATCTGAAGTATAAGGAGGCGGGGGTACCTGCTGAGTTGCATATTTATTCCGGTGTCGGTCATGGCTTTGGTATACGGGTTACCAATAAAGGTGGGGTAGCGGGCTGGCCCGAGCGGTTGACGGATTGGTTGTCGGATATGGGCATTCTGAAGAGCGGGGCCGGCCGGGGGACATTATTTACCGAAGCCGGAAATTGACTGTCTGTAAGATAAGTCCGGGCGGCAAAAAAGCCGTACTTTCCCCCAAAAAGTATGCGGGGACGCATCCTCCTCATTCTCAAATTTTTAGTGCTGGTGTTTGGGCTAAGTATCCTGGTGTTTATCAAGGAGGCTATGCCTATTATCAGTGGTTATGGGTGCAAGGTACTGTGCTCGGGGGTTTTCGTTGCCGGGCGGACGCCGGAATCGGTGATCAGGGATGACCTGGGGAGTTTCCCATTGAACCTGGGTACGTATACGGTAGACAGGACCGATAGTTCCGTGACGGGTTCGGTGTTGGGGATGGCGACCCGGGTGGCGTTGTACCGGTCAGGGCTGGGCGCTACGCTGGTGAGCGGGATGACAGAGGAGACGTTGAAGGAGCAGCGGGTAGAGCGGGCGGGGTTGCCTGGTGTCAGGCCCGATACGATCGACTGGCCGATGGGGGACAGGGCGCCGGTGGTGAGAGAGAACCGGGGTGGGATGGGAGGACGTGCAGATGACATGCCGGGAGGTGACCGTCAGGGGATGATGCTGGTTGGCGATACGGTGGGGCTGGGCGCTGCGGTGGGGCTGGCCTTTGGGGGCGGAGGGGCGCCATTAACAGGTACGAGGGCTGTAGTGGTGGTATATCATGGGCAGATCGTTGCGGAACGATATGCCCCGGGGTTCGACCGGCACACGCGATTGACCGGCTGGTCGATGACAAAGGGCATCACCAATGCCCTGGTGGGGATATTGGTGGGCAACGGTAAGTTGAACATCTATCAATCGGCTCCGGTGGGGACATGGCAGGAGGATCAGCGGAACAGGATTACCATGGCGGACCTGTTGCACATGGAAAGCGGGCTGCGGTGGTGGGAGTTTTATGGGGGGCCTTCTGATGCGACGCGGATGTTATTCAAAGAAAAGGACATGGGCGCCTATGCTATGGGGTCTGCGGTCCGGAATCCGTCGGGAAAAGTATTCAATTATTCGAGCGGCACGGCCAATATTCTCTCTGCTATTATCCGTAAGACAGTGGCTGACACCGACTATTACCGGTTTCCATACGAGCAGCTATTCTACAAGACCGGGATGTACAGCGCGTTGCTGGAGCCTGATGCCGGGGGTACTTTTGTAGGATCTTCCTATTGTTATGCGACGGCGAGGGATTGGGCGCGTTTTGGCCTGCTGTACTTGCAGGACGGGGTATGGAACGGGCAGCGGATACTGCCGAAAGGGTGGGTGGATTTCACCCGGACGGGAGACCCCGCGACGGAGAATTTCTATGGTGCGCTATGGTGGCTGAACGAGGGGCTACGGCAACCGAAGCTGCCGGAGGATTGCTATTCCTGTGAGGGGTATGAGGGGCAATATATCTGGGTCATTCCATCGAAGGACCTGGTGGTGGTGAGGATGGCGTGTGAGCATGGGAGGAAGCTGAACCCCGATGTGTTTGTGCCGGCGGTGATGGGGGCGTTGCGGTGATGAGGCCGGGGCGGTGGTGGTCCGTGAGGGTGAGGGGCCGTGAGGGTGAGAGCATAAAAAAAGCCGACATGGGAGGTGATCCGTCATGCCGGCAGTCTATTGGATGATTTTCTTTGCCTAGAATTTATAGGACAGGCCCAAGCTGAGAACGTTCGCGCCGAATCCAAGTTCACCGAATGCGCCGAGGTTACCGGCGAAGTAATATTTAGCGCCGGCGAAGACGGACAGACCTATTGTACTGCCATAATTGCCTAAGGAGCCACCGGAATTGCCCTGATTGTCGCTGTAGGAGTAGCTGAGTGCGTAATCGGCCAACATGAGGCCGCCGTAGAGGTCCAGGTTGTCGATATCCAGGCCGGTGAAGTGCCAGGCACCGCGGACGCCGACGACGGTATAGTTCCATTTCTCACTGTAGGCATAACCATTCTCTACATACCCATATTTATAATCCTTTATACCGACATAGGCACCAAGGCTGATGACGCCCGGGCCTGCCTCCCAGAAACCATGATCGTATTGGATGTTAAATCCCGGGCTTTGGGTGCCGTAAGTGTAGCTGGCGATCGAGCTGCCCAAGCCTATACCGGCGCTGATCACGTTGGTGCCAACCCCGAAAGCCTGAGCCTTTACACCGACGGCAGAGAAAACAGAGATAGTGACGATAGCGATGCTGAAAAGGATTGATTTTTTCATTTACACAGGTTTTGTTTATAATTGATTATTAAGTTAACATGTGTATGACAGAGGCGTTCTGAACGGCGGCAGCGTAGGTGAGGTTCGGGCCGAAGATACAGTATTTTTTTAAATCATAATTCGATCCGGCGTCCTTCTTTGGCGGAGCGAGTAGCGGCCTCGAGGATGCGGACGACGATAAGATTATTCGGCAGGGAGGAAAGGTCGTTACCGGGATCCGTTTTTCCGCTGAGGACGTCGGCCAGGTAGGCGATATTGTCGCGGTAGCGGTACGGAGGGACTGTAACGCTATCGTAGGAGCGCCGGGTCCTTTCCAGCAATTCTTTGTCATTGAGGGCGTGCAGGTAGCCTGTCGTTCCGAACACTTCCCAATCTTTGATACTGAAAGGCCAGTTCCACGAGGCTTCAATGATGCCCGTGGCGTTGGGATATTCGAGCAGGATAGTGGCGTCGTCTTCTACTTTGGGGTAGACAGAAGGTTTGATATGATGGGTGAGAGCGGTGACGGAAATGGGCGCCTGGCCGTTCATGAGCCAGGTCATGAGGTTGGCTCCGTAGCAGCCAAAATCGCGTAATGCGCCGCCGCCGTTCTTGACGGGATCGGTGAGCCAACTGAGGAAGTCGGGGCTGCAGCCGATCTCTTTGGGTCCCTGGTGACCGTCATGTACGATCATTTTGCGGGTGTCACCGATGGCATGCTGACCGTTGACCATTTCATAGATCTGCTGATTGGTATCGTACCAGGTCGTCTCATAGTTGGTGAGGACATGGATATGATATTGCTGTGCAAGTGTGGCGATGCGGTTGGCGTCTTTGACGGTGGTAGCGAGAGGTTTTTCGACCATGACTGAGATCCCGAGCGGGGCGCAGATCTCTACTACGCCGAGGTGTTCGGAGATGGCGTTATAAGCCAATACGGCATCGGGGTGGGTGTGGGCGATGAGTTCGGGAAGGGTATTGTAAAACAGCGAGTCGGGGAGTTGGTAACTCTTTTTGTAACGGGCGATCAGCTGGGGGTCAGACTCAGCGATGCCGGCGATGATGACTTCACCATTTTTGAACTGGTGCATGATATTATGTACATGATCATGCGTAAGGCCGGCTACCCCAACCCGTAGAACTTTTTGCCCGAAGGAGGGGGTGGCGGGGAGGAGAGAGAGGCCGGTGAGCAGGAGAGAGATAATGGATAAATGAGTGATTTTCATACTATTTATTTGACAGATTCAAAAGGGATTAACAAAAAGTTTGCAAGATATAACTGTTTTTGTGCATGACTGGCTGCAATCTTGCATATTCGTCAGAGAAGGACGAAATTAGTTTATTAGCTTAATAGTCAATTTATGAAAAAGATCAATCTATTACTCATTTTATTGTTAGCCCTTTCTGTTGCGGCTACGACATCCAATGCGCAGGTCATCAGCGTAGGGGTCAGCCTCCGGGTCGGGCCTCCTGCCATTCCTGTTTATATACAGCCTGACTGTCCGGTAGACGGCTATCTTTGGGTACCTGGTTACTGGTCATATGGGGATGCCGGTTATTATTGGGTACCGGGATACTGGGCGGCTCCGCCGATGGTCGGTTATTTATGGACGCCGGGATATTGGGGATATGCTGGTGGTATTTACGGCTGGAATGGCGGGTACTGGGGATCACAAGTCGGATTCTATGGCGGGGTTAATTACGGGTTTGGTTATGGCGGTGTAGGCTATGCCGGCGGCGGCTGGGTCGGTGGGCATTTCCGATATAATACGGCCGTGACCCATGTCAATACGACCATTATACACAACACTTATGTAGACCGGACAGTGGTCCACGAAAGCGGAAGCCGGGTCAGCTACAATGGAGGTCCCGGCGGGGTGAGTGCCCGGCCGACACCTGCGGAAGCGCAAGCGGCCAATGAGCATCATGTAGCGGCCACCTCTGCCCAGTTGCAGCATCAGAGGACGGCGGGCCAGGACCGTAATCAATATGCGTCCGTGAATCACGGCCGGCCGGCGAATGCGGCAGTGGCCAGGACAACGGCTTATCATCCGGCCAACACGGCAGGCAGTCTTTCGCATTCGACGGCGATGAGTCATACGACGATCAGGCCGGCGACCGGTGCGAGCCATACAGCGAGCCCGACGACCAATGCGGCTCATACGGTGAACAGGCCGGCGACGGTCAGGCACACGACGGCTCCTTCGCATCAGACGATGCATAGTAGTGCTCCTCATCCGGTGCAGCATGCCGCGCCGCATGGAGGCGGGGCGCCTCGTGGAAGTGGTGGTGAGCGCCATCCACGATGAAGGCGGGAGGTCCACAAGAATAATAAAAAAGTAAAGTATTCTACGAGAATGGGTTAAACCATTCTCGCTTTTTTGTGTCCGGCAGTGATTTGGAGATGAGCGGCAAAAAATTATCTTTGGGTTAAGTTTGTGAGAACAATTGAAAGCTAAAACGATTTTTTTGCAATTTGCGGCCGTATGGACAATTTATCCATTTCTCTTTCATCACAACTAACTGCTATCAAAGAAGGTGATCACGGCGCCTTCATTGAGGTTTATTATCATCTTCATGCGAAATTGTTTCGTTTCTTTCTAAAAAGAGTTTTTCTTCACGACACGGCTAAGGATCTTACGCAGCAAAGTTTCATCCGGCTATGGCAATTCCGGCATACTTTATCATCCGATCATCCGCTGGAAAAGCAGGTGTTCATTATTGCCCGCAGTATACTGATCAATCATCTGAGAAAAGAGGTCACGCAAAAAAAGGCGATGGCGGCCCATGGCAAGACGGTGCCTACCGAGGTGGGCGCGGTGGACGTTGGCTTCGAGAGGGCCGATGCGGTCAATGCCGCTATCGAGACGTTGCCGCCGGTTCGTAAACGGGTCATTATTTTGAAGGCTTTCCACGGTTTTTCGAACAAGGAGATTGCGCAGCAAATGGAGATCTCCGTGAAGACGGTGGAGGATCATGTCACCAAGGCCTTTCGTCATATTCGCGAGGTCATTGCACTGGCCATTTTATTTTTTTTCCATTGAGCAGGGGTAAACACCTTCTCCGGGTGTATATAGGTTCAATATAAACCATTCACGGCAGCATGGCACCCATTAGCGAAGAATTGTTGGATAGATTCCTGAAAGGGGTATGCACTGAAGAGGAAGCTGCAGCTGTCGAAGCGTATTTTCAAGAACATCCGGAAGACATATTCTTATTAGGCGAATATGATGCGGCTGATGCGGAGACGCCTTTGCCTGAAGACTACCGGGGTGAGATGCTGGCTGTTATCGAGCAGGCGACAGCCGGCAAGGCCAGGGGCAGGATCAGTGTGATGAGGACATGGGTGGCGGCAGTGGCAGCCGCGGTGATCCTTTTAGGGGTAGGTTGGTGGCTGGTGGCCAAGCCCGTCAAGCAGGCCGACAAGACCGGTCAAGTGCAGCTGGCGGCGGTTTGGGTCGGGAGGCACAATGCGGACAACCAGAAGATACGCCTGTTATTGCCCGACAGTTCGGAAGCTACGTTGTCACCGGGGGCTACCATTCGTTACAGAAAAGATTTTGGCCAATACGGCAAGCGGGAAGTGAAGGTGGAAGGGCAGGCTGCTTTTGCGGTGGTGAGAGATGATCAGCAACCATTTATCGTCTATAGCGACAGGATCAGCACGACAGTATTAGGGACCGTATTCGAAGTGACGGCGGAGAAGGACAGCGACCAGATAAAAGTGCGGCTGCTGGCGGGGAAGGTGATGGTCAGCTATGATCCCTTGGCCGGAGACAGTTTGCGGCGGTATGTGCTGGCGCCCGGGCAGGAATTCATCTTTGCGAAGGCGGACAGGAGTGTCGTTATCCGGGAATTCAGAAACCATGGCGGCGGATATGCCTACCATCGTATCACTCATCTACCGGGGAGACCGGACAGCCTGGCGAACTGGTATATGTTCAACAATCAAACCTTATCCGACGTGTTCGATCAGTTATCCCTACTGTATGACGTCGACATCCAATATTCCAGGAAAGATCTGTACAACGATTACTTCATCGGGAAATTAGAAATGAAGGATTCCCTCAGTAAGATCATGAGAGATATCGCTCTGCTTAACCATCTGACGGTAAGGCTAACAAACGGAGTTTATGTAGTCAAAAAACGTTAATCCCGATTCTCGAAACTTAAGGTAAGCAACACAGACAAGGGCTGTTGAAACGCTGTAAAACGGCGAACGGGCCTCTTATTCTCAAAAAATAGAAAAATTAAACAATGGACAACAGACTATTTGCTGCCATCAAACGGCAAAAGTTATTTTTGGGCTACCTGCTGGTTGGCCTGGCGCTATGCTTTGGCGTGCTGCCGTTACAGGCGCAGGAGACAGGCGGGAGTGTGAGTGGTATTGTTCGGAATGAGCAGGGGGACCCGGTGAGCGGCATCTCCGTCATTGCCACCAATCTGAAAACGGGCCTTACGGCGGGGGCGCAAACCGATTCGACCGGTCTTTTCCATTTTCCGAAGCTGCCGGTGGGTGGCCGGTATAGCTTTTCTTTCAGTGGCATCGGCTTTCAGCCACAAACGTTGTCGGGATATACCATCAATTCCGGCGCGTTGACTTCTATCCTGGTGAGGATGAAAGAGCAGGCCAATTCGTTGAATGAGGTCGTGGTGGTCGGTTATGGTACCCAGCGGCGAGCAGATGTGACGGGGGCTGTTAGCCAGGTGAGCGGTGAAGTGCTGGACAACCGTTCCATTCCCAATATCACGCAGGGGTTAGAGGGCGCCATTCCGGGGCTCAACCTGACCATGATGGATGGCAAGCCTATTCAGTCACCTACCTATAATGTCCGCGGAACGACTTCCATCGGTGAAGGCGGTGGATCTTCGCTGGTGCTGATCGACGGCATCGAGGGAGATCCCAGTCTTCTGAACCCGAACGACATTGCCTCCGTCACGGTGCTGAAGGATGCTTCTTCGTCCGCTATCTATGGGGCCAGGGCGGCTTTCGGGGTCATCCTGATCACGACGAAGGTGCCTAAGAAAGGGCGGTCTACGCTGACATACTCATCCAATTATGCGATCAAATCGCCGACCACCGTGCCCAAGATCGTATCCAATGGATATGAATATGCCTTGATGTTTGACTCCGCCTGGTCTGCATGGAACAACTATGCCGAGACGCCGCAGAATATCAATAAGACGCAGCCTTTTTCGCAGGCTTACCTGAATGAATACGCGATAGTGAATGCCAATCCGAGCCAGCCGAAAGTGCAGGTACGAAACGGGAATTACGTATATTATGGCAATACGAATTGGTATAAGCTGCTGTATAAAAACAATCTGGGTGCTATCGACCAGAACCTGTCCATGTCCGGGGGCAGTGAGAAGGCGACATTTTACATCACCGGCCGCTATTACGGGCAGGACGGTTTGTTCAGGTATAATTCGGACAACTACCACATGTATAACCTAACGGCGAAGGGCAGCATCGATGTGACTGACTGGCTGACCGTCAATGACGCGTTATATTTCAGCAGCCGGTACTACCACAACCCGGAGAACGTGGGTGAACCCGGCGGCATCTGGCGGAATATGGCCGATGAAGGTCATCCGTCATCCATGCTGCTGAACCCCGACGGCACGCTGACCTACTCCGCGGCCTATACCGTAGGGGACTACTACTATGACAAGAACGGGTTGAATTTCAATGACAATTACATCAAGAACACCGCATCTTTCACGGCGAAGCTGTTACATAATAAGATCCAGATCAAGGGTGACTTCACCTTCGAGAATACCGATTCCAATGTGAAAGAGATCCAGGTGCAGGTGCCGTATAGTGCGGGTCCGGGCCAGACGACCCAGTTTGTAGGCCAGAGCACGAATGACATCCGGGATAACTACAATACGACCAGTTATATTGCCACCAACGTGTATGGCCAATACGAGACGAAGTTTGGTGAAGACCATCGATTCAAAGCATTGTTGGGCTATAACTATGAGCAGTCCACCTTCAATGCGTTGAATTCAGAGCGGAACGGGTTGGTGTACAGCGATGCGACCGATATCAGCCTGGCAGAAGGGCCCAATGTGACCACGCAGGGGGGCTATCAGAAATGGGCCATCCTGGGTGGGTTCAGCCGGTTGAACTATTCATATAAGGACCGTTACCTGGTGGAATTCGATGGCCGTTATGACGGTTCTTCGAAGTTCCCGTCCAACCAGCGGTATGCCTTTTTCCCGTCCGGTTCTGCGGGCTGGCGGATATCGAAAGAAGCCTTCTGGCATGTCGATCCCAGTGCTGTCTCCGATTTGAAGATCAGGGGTTCCTACGGCAGTCTGGGCAACGGTAGTATCTCTTCTTATCTCTACCAGGAAAACTTCGTGATCCAGGAAGCCAATTTCATTATCAATGGCGCGAGGCCCGAAATTACCAGCCAGCCGCAGGTGTTGCCCAACGGGCTGACCTGGGAAACGATCACGACCAAGGATCTGGGGATCGACGCCTCTTTCCTGTCCAACAAGCTGTCTTTTACCGGCGATGTGTACGATCGTATATCCAACAATATGTTCACCGTCGGCCCGACGCTGCCCGACGTATTCGGTGCGAACGTTCCTTACGGGAACTATGCCAACATGGACACCAAGGGATGGGAGGCCTCCATCGCGTGGAGAGATGAGTTCAGGGTAGCGGGCAAGCCATTGCATTACAATATCGGCTTCTGGATGTCCGATTATATGTCCAAGGTCACCCAGTATAACAATGCCACCAAATCGCTAGCGGATGTGTACTATACCGGCATGCATGTCGGGGAGATCTGGGGATATGTCAATGATAAATACTGGACGGCGCAGAATGTGGCCCAGGCGTATACGCTGATGCCCACCTTCCAGGCCAGCACCAGCAACCAGTGGTTACCGGGAGATATCAAGTATAAGGACATCCATAACCTAGGGGTCATCAACAATGGTGATAATACTGCGACCAATCCGGGCGATATGAAGGTCATCGGGAACTCGACCCCGCGCTACGCCTATGGTTTCCGGTTGGGAGCTGACTGGAACAATTTCTTCGTGAATGCTTTCTTACAGGGTATCGGCGAGCAGAGATGGTGGCCCGGGCCCAACAACGATGCATTCTGGGGCCAATACAACCGGCCTTACGATTACCTGCTGCAGTATCAGCTGGGCAAGATCTGGGAGCCTAACAACCCCAATGCCTATTTTCCCCGCTACCGTGGCTATGTAGCCCAGAACGGAACGACGGGTGAACTCGTCAATCCACAGACCAGGTATCTGCAGAATGCGGCCTATATCCGGCTGAAGAGCCTGCAGATAGGGTATAACCTGCCGGCCGGGCTGATCAGGAGGACAGGCTTTACTTCCGCTCGCTTCTACATCTCCGGCGAAAACCTGTGGTCCTGGAGCCCGATGTATAAGCTGACCCGGAATATCGATCCGGAGAATATCCAGCAATCGGATGTGATCCTGACCGGCAGCACCAACTACGGCAACTCGAATAACTATCCGATACTCAAGAGCGTGGCCGTCGGCATGTCTTTGACCTTATAAACATTGATTCACCCATCTTAAAAAATAAAGGGATGTACAAGAAAAGAAATCATTATTGCTTATGGGGCGCCTGCCTGCTGGTTGCGGGCATGCTGAGCAGTTGTGCCAAGGAGCTGAACCAGGTGCCTCAGTCAACGGCCAACCAGGGTGCGGTGTTTGGCAGTGATCAGGGCCTGCAATTGTACGAGCAGTCGTTCTATGGCGATTTGCCGGGCGTCCTCAATGATAGTGAAACCTATAAGATAGACGCTAACCTGTCCGATTACGGGGCGCAGAGTACCTGTCCTACCTATCTTCTGCAGAATGCTTTCAGTTCGAGGATTGAGAATTCTTCGGTGTGGAACTGGACGCCGCTGCGGAATATCAACTATTTCATCCAGGGCGTGGAGACTTCACCGGTGCAAGACAAGGCCAATTGGCTGGGTCTGGCCAAGTTCTTCAGGGCGTACTTTTACTTCGGTATGGTGCAGGAGTTCGGGAATGTGCCCTGGATCAATACGCCGCTGAATGTCAATGATTCGGCCCTGTTGTATGGGCCGCGATCACCGCGGACGCTGATCATCGATTCCGTGATCGCCGATCTGCAATATGCCGCGGCGAATATCACAATGACGGCTGATCCCACCTGTACGCAGGTCACGAAGTATACGGCATACGGGCTATTGTCGAGGGTTGCCCTGTACGAAGGGACTTTCGAGAAGTACCAGACCAGCTATGGACTGGAGGGTAATGCCAATGCTTTTCTGCAGGAGGCTGTAGCTGCGGCGCAGGCGGTGATCGACAGCGGCGGGTTCAGTTTGTATACCGGCGGGGGAGTCAATCCCAACGGGTCATACCGCGTTCTCTTCAACAGCAACAGTCCCATCGCCCAGGAGGTGATGCTGGGCATCGCGAGCAGCCAGTCGCTGGCGGTCCTTAATGATGCTAACTGGTGGTTTTCCAGTGCCACTTACGGGGTACGGTTCAGCTTCATCCGAACTTTCATCAATACCTACCTGAATAGCGACGGTACACCTTTTACCAGTGTGCCGGGGTATGATACGATGACCTTTATGCATGAGACGCAGAACCGGGACGGGCGGTTGCAGCAGACCATTATGACGCCGGGTTATACAAGGACAAACAATGGTGTACCGGTGGCGTCGCCCCCTGTTTTCTCCTACACCTATACGGGGTATCAACCGATCAAGTGGTTATTGCAGGACAAAAGTTATGATGCTGCGCAGCTGGGTACTAATTTTCTGCCCATTATGCGGTATGCGGAGATCTTGTTGAATTATGCGGAGGCCAGGGCCGAGCTGGGGCAGCTGACGGCGTCCGACTGGACGATGACTGTCGGGGCCTTGCGTGCGAGAGCTGGTATTACGGGCGGGTTGACTACGTTGCCGACAACATTGGATCCTTATATGCAGGTGAATTATTTCCCCGATGTCACGAATCCGGCGCTGATGGAGATCCGGCGGGAAAGAGGCATTGAGCTTACGCTGGAGGGATTTCGGTTCAACGACCTGGCCCGCTGGAATCATGGGGAGTTGCTGACCAGGACCTGGGATGGGATGTATGTACCTGCGTTGGACCAGCCAATGGACCTGAATGGCGACGGGATACCCGATGTTTGTTTCTACGAGACGACGCTGCCCTCACCGATCATCAGCACCGTCACTTACGTCAATGTCGCGCCGACCATTTCTTCGGGAACCAATCCGCAGACACTGGTCAATGGTAGTTCAGGCGAATTGAACTGGCTCAACAACATCCCGCGTACGTGGCAGAGTTATATGTATCTTTATCCTATCCCTTATACGGAGCTGCTGCTGAATCCCAATCTGCAACAGAATCCGGGCTGGCAGTAGAGGCAGGGACGGGTTCCGGACCGGTTTTGTGGCATGTGGTCCGGCTGTGGGGAAGGCGCCGGCCGTGCTGTTTGGCCGCTGAGACGGGATTGTTTATATTAGCAGCTATAAACGATTAGCCATGTCATCACGTCGAAAATTTTTACAGACAGCGGGGTTGGGAGTTATGGGGTTGCCGCTGGCGGCTGCGGCCGGATCGATTGCGTCGAGGGCTGAGGACCCTTCGGCAGTGGGCGGGGGCCGAGGAAAGGCATTGCCGCTGAATACGCTGCAACTGGGTATTGCCGGGTATACTTTTTTGCATGTCCCGGTGGAGGCTTCGATCGAGATGATGAAGCGGGTGGGGATCACCAATTTATCCATTAAGGACTTTCATTTGCCGCTGGACAGTTCGCCGGACAAGATCCAAAGCGTGAAGGGGCAGTTTACTGCGGCCGGGATAAAGATCTATGCGGCGGGGGTGATCTATATGAAGAGCAATGCGGAGGTTGACCGGGCCTTTGATTATGCGCATACGCTGGGCGTCAATCTCATCATCGCAGCGCCGAATCCCGAGTTATTGGCTTATGTCGAGCAGAAGGTGAAATCTACCGGTATCAGGATAGCGATACACAATCACGGGCCGGAGGATAAGCTGTATCCTTCTCCTGTGGATGTCTACAACCATGTCAAGGACCTCGATCCGGGCATGGGGCTATGTCTGGATATTGGTCATGCTGCGCGGGCAGGCGCCGACCCGGCGAAGATAGTGACAGAGTACGCCGCACGGATCTTCGATCTGCACATAAAAGACCTGGCGGCGATCAGCAAGGTGGCCCAGCCGATCGTACTGGGACGGGGCGTCCTGGATATTCCGGGGTTGATACGGGCGTTGGTAGGAATACGCTATGAGGGCGTCTGCAGTATTGAGCATGAGATGGATATGAATGATCCATTGCCGGGCGTTGCCGAGTCGGCTGGATTTTTCCGAGGGGTGGTAAAAACGTTGTAAAATAAGCTATGGAAGTACATCATCATCCGGACCTGCATCACAGGAAGAAGAAATTCAAGGAATATTTGCTCGAGTTTTTCATGATTTTTTTAGCGGTGAGCATGGGGTTCATCGCGGAGAATGTGCGGGAAGGGATCGGTGACCGGGAAAAGGAGAGGCACTATGTGGAGAGCCTGGTTAACAATTTGAAGGATGATACGGCCAATTTCGCCTCGGCCATCGCTGAGAACACGGGGAAAGCCGACTCTCTGCAAAAAATGGTGTTACTTTCCAGGAAGAGCCTGGCAGATACGACGGTCAGGAGGGCCTTATATCATTATGTCTCCTGGGCCAGTCATTATTCTTTTTTCCGGAGTAACGATGCCACGATGATGCAACTGAAAAATTCCGATGGATTCAGGTATATCCGGCGGGATCATGTTGCTGACAGCATTGCCAATTACGATAATGTTCTAAAGTATGTTTATAGTTCGGAGGAGCTATATATCAAAGCTTCCCAGGAGGCTATCGAGGCTGCGGCTGAGACGATAGATTTTTCAGTGGGCCGGGACAGCACCTTTATGAAATCGGGAGAGCGATGGAATCCTGGCGTTATGCCGCCGCTGTTATCGACTGATCCCCAGAAAATACACCTGCTGTACAATAAGATGGATCTTGCCTGGGGCTGGACGGACAATTATATCAAAAATATGAAGGAAAGGTTGCCCATAGCCGTCCGGCTGATTGCCTTCCTGCAGGAAAAATATGATTTGGAATAGGCAACTCCTTCTGAAAGGCTTCCGTTTAGTTTTCTTGCCTGCGATGAGCAGTGACTTCTCCGTAGAAATGCCGGCCGGCGTGCCCCTTTTATTTACCTGACAATTTAAACTAACTTAAAGATGTACAACTTATCATCTATGAGACGGCAGGGGACTGCCTGTCTAACGCTGGCTATATGCATTGCCCTGGCGGCAGGATGCCGGAAAGGGGCTATCAATCAACAAGATCTGCGCAATTTCGAGCAGGTGAACCTGGTGGCCGATAAATCTATTTATGATCCTACCGCCACTACGGATACTACTTTAAAGGATGCCTGGGGGCTGGCCTGGTCACCCAGCGGCATTGCCTGGGTAAATGCGACGATGGACGGCGTCAGTGAACTGTATACGGCTAATGGCGTTATTGTCCGGCCGCCGGTGCATGTTCCTTCGCCGACCGACTCCGTAGGCGGTCAGCCTATCGGTATTGTGTTCAATTCTACCAAGGGGTTCGTCTTACCGGATAAGGCGACGGCCAGCTTTATTTTCGATGGTGGTGACGGCGTTATTTCCGCCTGGAACGGTGCGGCAGGCAACAATGCCTTCCGGATCGCGAATAATTCGGCGACATCGGCCTATACGGGGTTGGCACTGGCTGCGAGCGGCGGTGTGAACTACTTATATGCTGCCGATTTCCGGGCAGGCAAGATTGCTGTCTGGGATACCAGCTGGAAGGCGGTGACCTGGATGTCTTTCCATGACCCGGCGATCCCCGCGGGTTATGCTCCTTTCAATATTCAGCCGGTGAGCAGCTGGCTGTTCGTGACCTATGCCCGGGTGGGTGCCAATGGAAGGCAGGCGACCGGTGCGGGAGAGGGTTTTGTCGATGTCTTTAATACGGATGGATCATTTGTGCGGCGGTTTGCGAGCAGGGGTACCCTGAATGCGCCGTGGGGTGTGACGATGACGCCTGCCGGGTTCCTGCAGGATCGGGATATGGATACCACCGGCAAGGCCGGCAGCGAGTTGGGCGGTGGTAGTGGCGGCAGCGAGTCGGGCGGCAGCGGCTTTAATTCAACTGCATCCGCGATACTGATCGGCAGTTTTGGGGATGGACGCATCAATGTATTTTCCCTGAGCGGCCAATTCCTGGGCCAACTGCAGTCCAACAAGCGGACGATCGTCATCGACGGGCTGTGGGCATTGGGTTTTGCGCCGACCACGGCGACAACCGTCGATCCGGATAGGTTGTATTTCACGGCTGGTCCGGCCATGGAGACGGATGGGGTGTTTGGTTATCTGGTCAAGCAATAAGACGGTTATCGCAGCGAAGGTTGATGAAAGCCCCCGTACTTTATGGTATGGGGGTTTTTTATAAACGATCCGTTGAGATGTGGAAAACCACAAAAATGGCGGGATTTCGACAAATAGCCTCAAAATTAATTATACGGAATTAAAAAGAATTATCGAGAAGCGGGTTTCTGATTACCGATAAGGCTCGAGAAAAGTACTCTTCACCTGGCCGGAGCGCAGCACGTAACTTGCCCAGATGGCGGCATAGACGGCTGTGCGGGCGAAGGCCCAGGGCAGATCGTCACGGTAGGCGGTGAGGGGTGAGGGGATGTGTATCGAGTAGAACAGTGCGATGAGCAGGAGACGGCCGGAGAGCAGGATGCCCATATACCAGATGAACATACGGGGAAAGATATCCCTTTTCTTCCCGAACCAATACAAGATGGCGCCGGCGATGGCCATGAAGCTCAGATGGATGGCTAACTGGCCAAGATAGAGATATTCGAGGGAGATGCCGCCGGCATTTTGCCAGGCGACCCAGTTGTTGTAGCTGTAATAATTTGATTGAAGGAACTGGATGGCATCGAACAGCAAGCCGAGCGCAATGCTGATGCCCAGGAACATGATCCAGCCGCCGATCGGATAGCCGGAGTCGGGAGCATAGTGGGTGTCTTCGCTGCGACTATTGAAGTAAACGAATAGCCTGGAGAAAAACAGGGCATAGAAGAAGGTCAGCCAAATGGCGGCCCAGCACGGCCGGGCGCTCTGACGGGCGATGGAAGCCAGATCGATACCGGTATTGTCAGACGACGGATTGGCGGAGGAAGAAGGATCGGCTGAGGACGACGGGTCGGCTACAGACGATGGATCGCCGTCATTGTACAGCTGAAAAAATATTTTGTCTGCCATAGTCTTGTAATCGGCCTTGTATTGCGCGGCCGCTGCGGCAGGAATGTGGTCATCGAAGGTGACCAGGTTATAACGGAGCGTCATTTCCTTCCCGTTGGTCTCCGGCGTAAAATCAAATTGGTAAGCGTCATTTTTGATATGCAGGGCCTCAGAGCCGAAGCTCCAGTTTTCCGGCAAGGAGAGGTGCAGGGTATAATGAATATGGATGGGCCAGGTGAGGCCGACGGGTGCATTGGCGGGTGCGGTGGAAGGATCGGGCAAAAATTCGTTGATCAATTTGGCCTGGAAATCACAGGACCGCTGTCCTTTGCGGTTGACCGTCCACACGCTGGGGATGGCGTAAAATTCTTTGACGGTGAGCTGGTCCTTGAGGCTGTCATCCGTCCAGGTGATGGCCCCATCGGTATGGATGCCTTCGAATTCGGAAGCATAATATTTGGTATAGCTTTCCTGCAGGTCTTTCATGCTGTTCTCTGCCAGCTCTCCCCTGATCTTATCGGCGGCCCCGCCGGTGTAGGTGCTGGTGACCGTAAATTTCGACGTGTCATAGTAGCGGGCATCCAACCGTTCCTGTACGGAATAATCATACACCTGGCGTGGCCTTATCCGTTGCAGACTATCCTGCCCATCCCGGAGCAGGAGTGAATAGCCATAGTCGGGAATGAACAGATCGGTCAGCTCACCGCGCTGACCGGATATGGTGGGATCGACAAAAAGCCACATGCCCCCTGGCCGCTGAATAGCTACGATGGCATGGTCGAATTCACCGGGAGACGGGGCCACTGTCGGGAGGCGGTGGCCGGTAGAGGTATTGACCAGCGCTACACAGGCGGGGATACCTTCGTGCTGCAAGATGACAGAGAGCAGCAGCGCCTTGTCCTTGCAGTCGCCGAAGCGGCCGGTATAGACTTCAGCCGGGGTGTGTGGCTGTTCGGTATGGGGACCGATCTCGAGACCCAGGTAGCGCACTTCGTTCTGGACGAAGCGGGTGGCGAGATTGGCCAGCAGGTCTTTGTTGCCTCCGGCGATCTGCCGCCAGGCGGCGATCTTTTGTTGAAGGCCGGCCGGCAACGGGTACTGATAATGGTGAAATGTAGTCAGGCCCCAACCCACGACTTCCTGCCAGCTGTTGTATTCGGTGATATAGACTGTCGGGAAATCGTTGTACCAGTCAGGGGCAGTCGATGAGGACTCCCAGGTTTTCAGCGGCGGGTTGCTCCAGCGATAAACCATGGTATTACCCTGCCGTTGCTGATCGGGAGCAGGAGCGCCGTTGAGGGTGGTGATGTGGAGCGGCCGGTTGGCGGCCGTGATGACAGTTCTGAAATAATTACCAATAGCGGTCGAACGTCCGATAGAAAATTCGTCCGTATATCTGTCGCCGAAGACGGGGTTGAAGCCTATGATAGAATACGCCGCCTCTATCCTGTCTCCTTTGCGGATATCCTTCAGGGTAATGAAGGCTCTTTTGAGCCCGTTGTATTCGAAATCGCCGGCGTCGGTCTCTTCCTGCACCACTTTAATGCGGTTTGGATCCAACTGGTCGAGGACGGCCCCATCCCGCAGGATGCGGACACAATGAAAGACCACTTGCTGAAATTCCGGGGAGAAGGTGACGGAGATTTCCGACTGATCCCGGACTCCGGATTCGTTAACTACGTGCTTGATAAAATGAGTGTATTCCGTATGGCGTAAAAGGTGGATCTGCATGTCCAGCAGCTCATAATAGTAACCGCCGCTGATGTCACCGGGAGCCGGTGTTTTTTCGTTGTCAGGATGAATGGCAGCCAACCAGTCAGGAAAAGAGCCCGTTGATACTTTGGGGCCGGCCAATGAGGTATAGGTCAGGAAGAGGGTATAAAGGATAATGGACAATGCGATACGCATGAGAAGCAACAGATTAAGGTTTTCAAAGTTAAAAAAAAAGGGCCAGGATAAAAATCCAGCCCCGTTTTTAAATCCAATATCCTATGAAAAACCGAATACATAAAGGCAAGAGGCGTGCCGGAAGGGGTGTCGTAGGACCAGGGTTCACGAATAGTTTTTTAGTTTGTTGATTGTCAATTGTTTATATTTTTTTTCGCCATCATGCGGCGGGTCAAAGAAGTGGCATTTATCTCATTTTAATCCCAAGGCCGGAAACATTTTCCCATCGATGGAAAGGATAACTGCAGTTGTGGAATGAGGCTATAAAAATTGAGGAAACTGCGGGGACGAGCGAGTAAGAAATTACCCAGAAACCGTGGCGGATCTATTGCAGTCAATTCTTCGTAACTTCAGAGAGAAGCTGTTTGTTTATGCGTTGGAGCCTGATAATACTGTTTGGCATCTACCTGGGCATGAGTGGTGGTTCTCTTTATGCTCAGCAGGTGACTTTCTGTGAGCCCTACAGCGATCGCTTCACACTCAAGGAAGAGATGCTGGGCAAGGTAGGGGATTACTATTGGGTATCGATGACGACCCGCAGGAAGGTACGGCATACTGCCGGTCCCGAGGCAGAAGAACAACGATCCTTTGTTATTTATGATAGCCGAATGGCCCCGGTCAACGAGATCAGCCATTTTTATTGTCCGGGTGAGGAGCTGAAGGAGTATCTGATCAATGGCCAGGATCATTTCGATCAGTTGTATTTATCGGGCGTCGGCAACCGGAAGGTGGGGATCTGGGTGCAGCGTTATGCGCCGGACGGTCAACCGGAGGGAGAGGGGGAGGTCATCGGCAGTTTTCCCTTTCATGAGTCAGGCAACAGTTTCCTACTGGTGCGTTCACAGGATAGGAATCTCTCGCTGTTACTAGGGTTTGAATCCGTCGCCGGCAGCACGCCGCGAATACATGCTTTAGTATTCGATGCCGACTGGCGGCTGGTATCCTCCAGGGTCTACAACCGTTCTTTCCTGACGCAGCCGATGATCCAGGATGACTTTACGGGGTATCCGCTGGAAGACTTCGACAAGGGACCGGTAAAAGTGGCGAATAACGGTGAGTGGCTGATGTTATCCCCGTCCCGGACCGACAATAATTACCTGCTGTCCCATTTCAATGCCAATGACACGGCGGTTGCGTGGCGCGAGATCGTTCTCCCGGCCGTGGCTTTGATCGATGATATGGACCTTTCCGTCGACAACGTGCGTGCCGAGGCCTCCGCCGGCATATTGTCGGACTTTCACTACAACACGCTGAAGAATGTCCGGGTGATGCATTATTCGATGGTGACGAAAACCTTCGATTTCGATACTGCCTACCGGCTGAGGACGTTGGGAGGAGGAAAGCTGCGCAATGAAAATATGGTGAAGGAGAATTTCCTGGCGGTGCCGGGGCATGGCTTCCTGCTACTGAAGGAATATGGGCGGGTGTACGAGGACGGGGTGGATGAGACGAGCTTCGACGAAGGGTTCGATCCGATAGCATTGCTTGCCGACAACAATATAAACGATCCGACAGCCCCGGGGGCCGGAGTGCGGCTAAAGCTTCCCCAGCCACGTTATGGCTATGCGCGGTATCCTTTACTGGTGAATCCGACCGACCATGACCGGGGCGATCTGAGCCTCTATTATTTTCCGGGTTTCCGGGGGGACAGCTGTTGGAGCGGGATGATCAGCGAAGAGCAGGTGACGGAGATGAATGCGCCCAACCTTTCGTATGCGGTAGTGCCCGTACAGGATAAGTTATTCTGTCTTTACAATAGCTTTGTGCGAAACGACAATCTTTATCCTGCTTCGACCGTCCTTAACGGGCAGGGGCGGCTGATCACCGACCAGGGAGTCCTTTTCTGGGGGTTGAAGAGCACCCTGGATTTTCAGCGGTTGAGGCAGGTTGCGCCCGACCAGGTGGTCATTCCTTATATGCATTATGGGAAGACGGCGTTTGCGGTGGTAGCGTTTAGTGCCCCAGCTCGCTAGCGGCCATTAATTCCTTCAGGTAATCGCCCCAGATCGTGGGGTTCGTGTGTGTACCGTGGCCGGAGGTCTGTTCGGTTATCGGGAGCAGGATATATCTTCCTTTCGGTACTTTCTTTATGGCGGGTTCCATGACACCCAGCTCGGGAGGATTGACTTCGTCGTCGGCGGAGTTGACGGCGTAGAAAACGCATTTTATCTTAGCCAGGTTGGGTTCGGGGTTGTAATTGCGGGAGGCGTCGAAGGCATAGATCATGTCATTCGCATCCTGGGTTTTGATGAAATTGTCCGCTGCCATATTATAAGCTTTTTCCGCCTGTTCCCGTGTGGGGGCGCGGCGTTGCAGCTGCCAGGGGCTGCTGGTCATCCAGAACAAAGACGTATAAGCACCGCGCAGGCCCACAGCGGGCGGCTCGGTGTATTCTCCGCCTTTCCAGACGGGGTCTGCTTCGACGCATTGGATCCCGGCGTAACGGCTGATGCGGTTGCGGCCGGCGATTTCCACGGGTTCGCTGGCGTTGGCCTCGCAGGCATCCATGTAATCGGGGTAGGTTTCGGCCCAGACCCAGCAGTGCATGGCGCCCATGGATGTCCCCAGGATCAGGCGGAGGTGGTTGATACCCATTTGCTGGGTGAGCACGGTATAATCCGCCCTGACCATATCATTGTAGGTATACTTCGGGAATTTCATGTGCAGGCCGTCGCTGGGCTTGCTGGATTTTCCGTGGCCGATGCCGTCGGGAAGGATGATATAATATTTTGTGGCGTCGAGCGTCTGTCCGGGTTCGAAGAGATGTCCCGCGAACAGCTGGCTGACAAAGTTATGGCTGTTGCCGGTGGTGCCGTGCATGATATAGATGGCATTGATGACTTTACCATTCTTGTCTTTGACGGGGTGACCGAACGTGGTATAGTGCAGTCTGAGTATAGGAAGCGTCGTTTCGCCGCTTTCGAAAGGGAAGTTTTTGATCTCATAGTCTGCTTCGGTTGAGTCGGGCAGGTTGAGGGGGGCAGGTGAGAGCCTTTGCGCCCGTGCGGCAGGGCAGGTCAGCAGGAAGGAGAGGGCCAGCAGGCAGCAGGGCGCCAGCAGTAGCGGAAAGCGGTTAGACTGTTTCATGCCGGAATTACTTGGTTGAATGGTGAATGTAGGGAGTAAAATTTCCACATACAACACTACGCAAAAAATGAGCAAACCATTTAGCTTAAATTCACAGATCTTTCATTCAAGTTAACCTAACCAAAATGAAGTATTTACTGCTTATAGGGCTGGCTTTTTGTTTTGCCCGGTGTACACCGCCGTCCGCCGGGGTCAGCGTTGCCGATTATTTTGCCACACAGGATTCCGGCGTACAGACCGGCAATATAAAAATGGTGGAGATCACGACGCCGAAGGGGAAGTTCCATGTCTGGACCAAACGTTTCGGCAATAATCCCCGGATCAAAGTGTTGCTGCTGCATGGTGGTCCCGGCGGGACGCATGAGGCATTCGAATGTTTCGAGAATTTTTTGCCGAAAGAGGGCATCGAATTCATTTATTATGATCAGCTGGACTCGTATTACAGTGATCAGCCCAATGACAGCAGCCTGTGGACGACGGACCATTTCGTAGAGGAGGTAGAGCAGGTGCGGCAGGCGCTGGGACTGAACAAGGACAATTTTTATTTACTGGGGCATAGCTGGGGTGGAATCCTGGCTATGGAATACGCCTTGAAATACCAGAACAACCTAAAGGGGCTGATCATCTCCAATATGATGGCCAGCATGCCGGAATATGAAAAGTACAACGGGGTGCTGCGGTCAAAGATGCGGAAATCGCTGGTGGATTCGTTGCAGGCGTATGAGGCTAAGGGGTTGTATAAGGATAGTGTCTACCAGTCCCTGGTGATCAATGAATATTACAACCAGCATCTCATCCGGGTATCGCCATGGCCCGACCCGATCGTGCGGATGTTCAAGCATCTCAACGAGGGTATTTATGTAACGATGCAGGGCCCGAGTGAATTCAAAACGGGCGGCAGGCTGATCACCTGGGACCGGTCGAAGGACCTTCCTACCATCACGGTGCCTACGCTGACCATCGGCGGTGCGTTCGACACGATGGACCCGAAATACATGGAATGGATGAGCACGCAGGTGCAACATGGAAGTTATGTCTATTGCCCTGAGGGGAGTCACTGTGACATGTGGGATGATCAGCAACATTATTTTCCAGGACTCATAAAATTTATAAAAGATGTGGATACGAGCAAATAACTTGAAGATTTGGGCGGGGACGGTCATGCTGTTCCTTTCCCTTGGCACCACGGCGCAACGCACCGAAAAGCCGCCTTTGCATGGCAATCATTGGATGGTGGTTACCGGCAGGCCCCTGGCTGCGGAAGCCGGCGCACAGATATTCCAGAAGGGCGGCAATGCCATCGATGCCGCCTGTGCGACGCTAGCGGCGGTTTGTACGATGCATATTGTGTTAACCTGGGGCGGAGAGACGCAGGTGCTGATCTACAATCCGCATACGGGGAAAGTGATCGCGATCAATGCGCTTGGCTGGGCGCCAACGGGGGCCACGCCAGCCTTTTTCAAGAGCAAGGGGTACAATTTTCCACCAGAATATGGGCCGTTGGCGGCGGTGACCCCCGGTACGCCGGGCGGCCTATGTTATATGCTGTCCGAGTATGGTACGATGAGCCTTAAGGATGTACTGGCGCCGTGCATGGAGATGGCGAAAGGTTTTGCTATCGACGCGCAGGTCGCCAATATGTTCGAATCCTACAAGCGGCGGATAAAGGAATGGCCATACAGCAAGGCCTTGTTCCTGCCTCATCTTGGCGAGAAGAGGGAGGCGCCGGAGCCGGGAGAAATCTTTGTGCAAAAGGACCTGCTGGAGACGCTGACAAAGATGGTGGAGGCGGAGCAGGATGCGTTAAAGCATCATAAAACAAGAAAGGAGGCTATTTACGCGGCGATGGACCGGTTCTACAAGGGCGATATCGCGCAGGAGTTTGTGCGGGGTTGTCAGGAGCAGGGCGGCCTGATTACTCTACAGGACATGGCTGCCTGGAAGCCTGTCGAGGAAGAGCCGCTGCAGGTGAATTACAAGGGGGTGGAAGTATACAAGCTACAGCAATGGACACAGGGCCCCGCGATGCTGCAGGCGCTGAACATCCTCGAGAATTTTGATCTGAAGGGGATGGGGTATAACAGCGCCCGCTATATCAATACGGTATATCAGGCCATGAGCCTGTCGTTTGCAGACCGGGACTTCTATTACGGTGATCCGTATGTGAATACGGGGCAGCCAATGAAAGGGTTGCTGAGCAAGGATTATGCAAAGGCCCGGGCTGCGTTGATCAACCCCGACCACAATGATCCCGCGATTGGACCGGGTGATCCCTATCCGTATGAGGGGCGGACGAATCCTTTTGGGGATTTGCTGCGGCAGCGGGCGGCGATGATATTGTCGGGCGGGGCGCCGGGAAGGGGCGCGCCTTCGACGAGCGGGTCGATGAATAGCGGGGTGGGGCCGTTGCCCGGGGATGTGGCGTTCGATGAAACGAAACCGGGAGTGATGGATGAGGGCTTGTATCATGACCGGCTATGGCGGGGCACGACGAGCATCGAGACTGCCGACAAGGAGGGATGGGTCGTTTCGGTCACGCCCAGTGGCGGATGGCCGCCCTCCGTTATTGCGGGTCATACTGGCGTGGGTATGAGCCAGCGGATGCAGAGTTTTGTACTGGATTCCATTATCGATCCATTCAATGTCGTCGAGGCGCACAAACGGCCGCGGGTGACCCTAACTCCGACCCTCGCCTTGAAGGACGGCAAGCCCATATACTGTTTCAGTGTGCAGGGCGGCGACACGCAGGACCAGAACCTGCTGCAATTTTTCCTCAACATGGTCGAGTTCGGGATGACGGTGCAGGAGGCGACGGAGGCACCCAATATTAATACAGACCAGCTGTGGTTGTCGCTGGGCGGGGAGAGGTTGGAAGACCGCAGACCGCGGCCGGGTCATATCCTGTTGAATGATGTCACGCCGCCTTATGTGCGGAAGGATTTGTTGCGGATGGGCTATATTCCTACCTATAGCGAAAGGACCAGCGGACCGGTGAATGCCATTTATCTCGATGCCAAGCATGGAACCTTATGGGGTGGGAGCAGTAATTATGGGCTGGATTATGGGATTAGTTGGTGACCCGGATACAAGATTAGAAAAGGCCCGTTCGGATGAGCGGGCCTTTTGCTTATGATTTAAAGGGGCCTTTGAAAATTTTTCGGAATTCGAGGTAGTCCGGGATGGAGACATTCTGGACGTAGGGGTTATCCGGATGGTTTTTGATATATTCCTGGTGATAGGCTTCGGCCGGGTAAAAGGTAGTGAAGGGCACCACTTCGGTGACGATCTTCGAGGAATATTTATGAGAGGCCGTCAGCCGGGCGATCTCGTCGTCGATGATCTTTTTTTCCTGGTCATTGCGGTAGAAAATAATGGAGCGATATTGAGTGCCCTCATCGTTTCCCTGGCGGTTGAGTTCGGTGGGGTCCAAGCTGGCGAAGAAAGCAGCTACGAGTGTGGCGAAGGATATTTTCGACGGATCGTAGTATACCTGGACCGTCTCGGCATGGCCCGTCGTGCCGGTGCAGACCTTTTCATAATCCGGGTGTTTGTCGGTGCCGCCGGCGTAACCGGAAACGGCGTCCCTGACGCCCAGCAGGCTTTGGAAGACGATCTCGGCATGCCAGAAGCAGCCTTCGGAAAAGTCCGCTACCTGTTCATTGGGAGAAGGTTTGCCGGATTCTTTGACGGGAATATTGACAGACTGTGACTGACCGCAGGCTGCGAGTAAGAAGATCGCGGAAAAAGTGAAAATAAGATGTTTCATATCTGATGTATGCATTTTAAGGGTGGTTTCAGGCTTAATTAGCGGTTTTGGGATCAACGGGTGGTTGGCCGCCTGCGGGGACAAAGATCAGCGCCGCAGAATTCATACAATATCTTTTACCCGTCGGAGCGGGGCCGTCGTCGAATACGTGTCCCAGGTGTGAGCCGCTCTTGCCATCCACGACTTCCCATCTTTCCATGCCGTCGCTGTTATCCAGGACGAGGCGGACCGCGTCGGGGTTGATCGGGGCGAAGAAGCTGGGCCAGCCGGTATGGGAATCAAATTTCGTTTCCGAGCTGAAGACGGGTTGCAGGGTAGCAGCGGAGTAGTAGGTCCCTTTCTGATAGAAATGGTCGTACTTGCCGGTACCGGCCCGTTCTGTACCCTGTTCGCGGAGAATGTAAAATTGAGCCGGGGTGAGCCAGGTTTTCCATTCGGCGGTGGTCTTCGTGAACGGGTATTTTGTATTGGGTGAGGCCACGGAGGGATCAGGATATTTGATGTTCTTCGACTGCGCCGCGGCCGGCAGGGTAGAGAGGAAAAGGAGCGTGGCGGTTAAAAGGGTTGCATATTTCATCGTTCAGTATTTTTTTACCATTATATAAACGAAAGAAAGGACACGGAGGTTTGGTCCATACTATTAAGAAGAGAGAAATGAAGGTATGAAAAAATGGATAGTCATGTTTAAGTGTTTGATTTTTAATTTATTGCGATATTTTTTTGAATTTTCCCCGGGCAAAAGTGTTATACTTTTGTGATAAAGAGGAGCGCGGCGGGTGCAACATTTGTCCTTTTCGTGCGTCCTATTCGGTATGATCAAAAACTATCTGAAAGTCGCCTTCCGGAACCTCTGGAAGAACAAGGGGTTTTCCTTCATCAATATCATCGGGTTGTCGGTAGGAATGGCCAGCGCCATCCTGATCCTGTTGTGGATACAGAGTGAGGTCAGTTATGACGGGTTTCATGCGAAACGGGACAGGATCTATGAGGCCTGGAACCGGGCCGAGTTCAGCGGCGATCTGCATTGCTGGAATACGACGCCCAGGGTGCTGGCGGGGGCGATGAAGAAGGATCTGCCGGAAGTCGAGCATGTGGTGCGGGTCGACTGGAATAACCGGCGGCTGTTCAGTGTAGGGGACAAGCGGTTGATGGCGGAGGGTAATGTAGTGGACAGCATATTCCTGCAGGTCTTTACTTTTCCGCTGCTGGAGGGCGATCCGCAGACGGCATTGAATGACGGGCATTCGATCTTACTGACCAAATCACTGGCGACTTCCCTTTTCGGCAAGGGGGAGGCGATGGGGAAAATCGTCCGGCTGGATAATAAAGACAATTACACCGTGACCGGCATTTTGAAGGACCTGCCTACCAATACCCGCTTCGACTTTCAATATTTATTGTCCTGGCCTGTCAACCGCCGGGATGGCAATGATGACCATGAGTGGGGGAACAATTCCGTTCGTACATACGTGTTATTGAAAGAAAATGCTACACTGGCTTCCGTGTCGCCGAAGATGCAGGTGATCAAATACCGTTATGACAGTACCGAAGGGCATTGGGAGATGTTCCTTTACCCGATGAGCCGGTGGCGGCTGTATTCCAGCTTCAAGGGAGCGACAGAGGACGGGGGTCGGATAGAATTCGTCCGGTTATTCGGGATCATCGCCGGTTTTGTGTTGCTGATTGCGTGTATCAATTTTATGAACCTGAGTACGGCGAGGAGTGAACGGCGGGCGAAGGAGGTCGGCATCCGCAAGGTGGTAGGCGCTCCGCGCGGCACGCTGATCATGCAGTTCATCGGGGAGTCCGTCTTGTTATCCCTGCTGGCGGCCATCGTGGCCATTGCCATTGTGCAGTTGAGCCTGTCCGGCTTCAATCAGCTGACGGAGAAGCACCTGTTCATTCCATTCGGCAGTGGCTGGTTTTGGTTATCGGGGATTGCGTTCATTCTTTTCACAGGATTGTTAGCGGGCAGTTATCCGGCCTTTTTTCTTTCTTCCTTCCAGCCGGTGAAGGTGTTGAAGGGAACCTTCAAGGCAGCGAATGCGTTGATCACTCCGCGTAAGGTTTTGGTGGTGCTGCAGTTCACGTTTGCGATCACGTTGATCATCTGTACCATCATCGTGAAGCAGCAGATAGATTATGCACGGGAAAGGGACACGGGTTATGAGAAGGCCAATCTGGTGTATCATTTTTTGGATGGTGATGTGGGTAAGAACTATGCACTGATCCGGCAGGAGCTGTTGTCTTCGGGGGTGGCGACGTCGGTATGCAAGACCAGCAGCCCGCTGACGACGAGCTATAGTGATACGTGGGGATTCCAATGGGAGGGTAAAGCGCCGAACGATAAGACAGATTTCGACCGATTCGCTGCGGACCAGGATCTGGCAGCCACGACAGGGGTGAAGCTGGTGGAGGGACGGGATTTCGATCTCCGCCAGTATCCGACAGATTCCACAGCCATGTTGCTGAACGAATCTGCGGTGAAGGCCATGCATTTCAAACGTGCGATCGGCCAGATCATCCGTGACGATACGACCCATTATCATGTGGTGGGTGTCGTCAAAGATTTTATTCTGCAGTCGCCTTACCAGCCGGTGACCCCGATGGTGATCCAGGGCGGGGCGTCGGGATTCTTCAACTGTATACAGATCCGGCTGAACAATCACCATTCGACCGAGTCCAATCTGAAAAAGGCGGAAGCCATTTTCAAGAAATACAATCCCGAGTATCCCTTCGAATATCATTTTGTCGATGAAGATTATTCCAGGAAGTTCGATGATGAGAAGCGGACCGGTGCACTGGCCGGGCTTTTCGCGGGGCTGACCATTTTCATTTCCTGTCTCGGTCTTTTTGGTCTGGCCACGTATATGGCGGAGAACAGGGTGAAAGAGATTGGCGTGCGGAAGGTGCTGGGCGCTTCGGTCGCAGGCATCACCACCTTGTTGTCGCGGGATTTTCTGCAGTTGGTGATGGTGTCATTCTTACTGGCGGCGCCACTGGCGTGGTGGGGCATGTATACGTGGTTGCGGAATTATCCGTACCGCGTGGAGATCCAGTGGTGGGTATTTGCACTGGCGGGTATTTTATCGGCGGGCATTGCCGTGCTGACGGTGAGCTATCAGGCGATCAGGGCGGCCATGGCGAATCCGTCGAAGAGCTTGAGATCACAGTAGATGGCGAAGCGTTTTAGATCTGATCGATGAAGAACCTTGGCAAGACCAGATGTGAAAAAGCGGTTAAAAGGTATCGAGCGTGTTGTAGTGTGATAGAAAGAGACTTATCTTCATTCTACTAAACCGCTTGTATGAAAAATACCACCTTATAGTTGACGGCGCTGGTCCTGGCCTGCTGCTGTACAGTAGCTGCCTTTGCGCAACACGATTCTTCCCTGCTGGATGTTGGCTATCTCCACTTGAAAAAAGACTTTACGCAAACCGTTACCATCAAGGGGTCTGATCTCGAAAAAGATGCCTTTTGCCAATCTGAGCGATGCGCTTGCCGCCTGGTTTAACGGGGCGTATACGCAGCCGGTGACCTTGCAGTATGTAGTCGACGGGAATCCGGTAAGCGATGTGAATGCCTTTAGTGTCTATGATATCGAGGAGGTGGTGTTGGTGGAGAATGCTGCGGCCCTGGTGAATACGGTGTCGTCGGCGACTGTGGGTGGTGGGCTGCAGGAGTTAGTTGTGATCCGTACCAAGCGTGGCAGGGGACCAGGGGGTATCAGGGTGGCCGCGCAGACGGGGCTGGTGAATGGCAAGGAGTATGGCCAGACAGCCCATGCGGCGGTTTATCATAATTATTATATTGGGGGCTGGCGGAATCTGGACAAGATCAGTTATGGTATTTCAGGAAACTATCTCCGGGATGTAATGTCCGATCTTGTAGGGCCTGGTTATAAGACTGTCACGCCGGACAATTTGCAGCGTTGGAGACTCAATGGCTATTTTACCTGGCGCCCGGACAGCCGTAACCAGGTGGAGCTCACCATGAATTATACTCCTCAACGGCAGGAAGATAATCAGCAGAGCACCGGTCAGCCCCAGACCTATCTTTATAGTCTCAATAATCCTCAGCATTTCATTTTGCCGAAACTGTCCTGGCAAAGTAACTGGGGATCTAAATGGACCAATGATCTGCAGGCGAGCTATGTCCATTCAACGGCTAGGGTCGGCAATATTGAAAGTGGCGTGGGCGATGTGACGAATGTTGGCGAGGAAGCTGAGTATTCTTATTCTTCTGAAGCGGAGAACTCAACTCATTATTGGGCCCGGGACCGCGTGGGATTCAGGGCCACTGCGGGGTCCTGGCGTATAGAGCCGATGATCAATGCCAGCTATGAACATGTCTACGAGCAGACAACGAATGGGCAGGTGCAGGCAACAGCACCAGGTAATGGTGTCATCATCAATCCTGAAATGGCTACATCTGTGAATGAATGGAGTTACGAATTCCTGGAGAAAGAGAGTCTGATCCAGGTGACGCCTGTTCTGGATATCAGTTATAAACGATCACTGGATGTACAGGGAGGCATGTTATGGGATGCAGGTCACCAGCCGGGCTTCGAAGGGCGCAGGGTATTCCCTTTTGCGAGCTTATCCCTGGACCTTTTGCGGCTTGCGAATAGCGATAACCCGTCCGGGCTAAAGGTTTTCGGTAGTTATGCGCAACGAACACTACCCTCTCCGCAGGGCTATGCCTTGTCAGATCTTGTTAATGGCAACAATTTTGTTTCCGGTGATTATAACCCTATTCTGTACAATTACACCGACTATAATGGTGTTTTTGTTCCAACCAAGCTGACACAACCGCTGTGGGTATGGGAGACAGGCGCGAGCTATACAGGCTGGAAGGATCGGCTGGCGATCAAGTATACTTTCCAGCAGCGAAATCTTTTAGAGCTGATAAATGTTACCACGCCTGGTGGTTATAACATATTGTATACGCCGTGGCAATCATCCCAGCAGCATATGGATGTCCGGGTAAAGGTTCTGGATGCAGATGGGTTTCACTGGCTGACAGGGGTGAATGCCACGATCCTGCGTAACAAGTCCCAAGCCAGCTCTATTAATAACGCTAATCTTGTTGAAAAACCGGCATTCGGTGATGTTGTGCCTGGTCCAACTTCATGGACTGGCGGATGGGTGAACCGGGTACAGATAAAACGCTTTACGGCGGGTTTAGATCTGCTGTACCATTTTGGCGAGTCGATCCCAGGTCAAACCGATACTGTCAAGAGGAATTCGGTGATCACACCCAATATCTATGTCGGATATAACTGGCATTTGTCGGGGATGCGGATGCTGGAATTCTTTGTGGAGAGCCGGGGGCTAATCCGGAATTCTACCAATGATCTATTGGATTACCGGCGCTATTATACGGTTGGCGGCGGGCTATCATTGTAAAAAATGATTATCTTGTTGTAAATGCCTTTTATGCGATCCCTTTTCCTGCTGACCTTTTCTTTTTGCTGCTGTTATTTCAGCCTTTCTGCCCAGAATTCGATTGCTTTTCATGCTACGATGAAGACCGGGACTGTTTACCGGCAGACTATGCAATCGGAGACGACCATTACGCTGACCTACGATAGTATGAGCCAGCAGTTGAAGGAGGCTTTTCAAAACAATCCCAATATGGCGCAGCCCGTCAAAAAGATTCAGGTACTGATAGAGTCGGAGACACGTTGCGGCAAGCCGGATGCCGGAACCGGGGTCATGCCTGTCCGGATGATCGTGACGAAAGATACAGGTGCGATGATTACCAATGTACTGCCTGCAGGGACGACTTTTTATGGTCATGTCAGCCCGGGCAAATTGCCGGTCTTCGACTCAACAGATCTGAAGGTCGGTGCGGAAATGCAGACCATGCTGGCTACGATGAAGAGTTTGGGTGTTGGGATTGCTTTTCCGGATACCACGCTGTCGGTCGGTCAAACTTATACGCAGGTTATCCCGATTGATTTGCCGGGCGGGGGGATGAATATGAAAATGTTGTTGACACAGGCCTATACACTGACGGGTTATACCGCCGATACGGCCGGTTTTGACATTAGGATAAAGGGGACGCTGGATGTAGGTGGGGCGAACCTGCCTGTTACAGGCGCTGCTGAGGGAGAGGGGCATATGGTCTATGACAGAAAGGTCAATTATTTCACCGGCACTCAGTTCTACCTACAGATGATGCTGGTCGTTAACCAGGGTGGGAATGTGATGCACGTGGGGGTTGGCGTCAATCAATTTATTCGTTGCGACATCAGTAAGGAATAGGTCATTGCTTTCAGCCGCGTTTATTTATTAGTCCATTTGAACCAGCGGATGCCCAGGAAGGCGAACACGGCCGTATAGCCGAGTGTGACCAGCAGGGCGATGGTTGTCTGTACCGTCCAGGCGCCGGGGGTGAGTGCGCCGGATACGATGCTCTTGACTGTTCCGTAAGGCGAATATTTGACAGCATTGTCGATAAAATCCCCCAGCATACCCAGTTCACCGAACATTCCGATCATGATAAAGGCGATATAGACGAGGCGGCTGGTCGCGTTGACCGTCTCCGGGTTTTTGAGGCGACCGACGATCGTCTGGCCAAGCGCCAGGTAGACAGCGCCGCCGATGATGGCCATGAGGAGACCGGCGACATAACCGGCTGCAGTAAGGGAAATGTGGTCATATTGGTAGCCGACGAGAAAAATCACGATCGTCAGGATAGCGATCATCACCAGTTGCACGGTGAGGCGGCTGGCCATGATCGTCCAGTTAGGGGCGGGCGCCACGCGCAGCCGCTGGAAGATATCTTTTTCCCGGTCGCGGGCGATGGAATTAGTGTAGCCCATGAGGCCGATGGCGTTGAGGCCGATGGTGATACAATTGGCCAGCACGAAGGGGCCGCCTAACTTTTCGACCAGTCCTTTCCAGGAGACGAGGATGATGGCGGGCAGCAAGATCACCATCAGCGATGCGCGGCGGTTGCGCCATTGGGTAGTGAGATCGGCGCGGAGCAGGGCGGCGTAGACGCCGGAGGTGGGAGGCAAGGTCCGCGGTGGCGGCAGGAGGGCGGGAGCTGTTGCGTAGAGGGCGGGAGTGGTACTTGACATGGTATACAATTTTAGCGATGCAAAGATGAAATTAAGATCGGATGGCGGCGCCGGTCAGGCCGATGAAGACGTCTTCCAGCGTGATCTTGCCTTTACGGGAGGCGCTGATGACCTCGGGGCGGTCGCGGTTGTCGTCGATGATGGCCTGGGGTGTGTCGATGGTGATAATCTGGCCGTGGTCGATGATGGCTATGCGGTCGCAGACGGCTTCTGCCTCTTCCATGGAATGGGTAGTGAGCAGGATGCCGTGCCCTTTGTCGCGCATGGCTTCGATCCTTTCCCAGAGCTGACGGCGGGATTGGGGGTCGAGTCCGGTGGTGGGTTCATCCATCAGTACGAGCCGGGGATCGTGGATAGTGGCGATGACGAGGGATACGCGTTGCTGCTGGCCGCCGGAGAGCTGACCGTACCGTTTGCCTGCATGGTCCTCCAGTTTGATATCCCGAAGAATGGCATTCAGCTGGTTGTCGGTCAGGTTGACGCCGTAGATGCCGGCATAGAGCCTTAGGATCTCCACCAGGGTCAGCTCCGGCTGGAAGCTGGTGGCCTGCAGCTGCACTCCCATGCAAGCGCGGGCGTACAGTGGCTGACGGCGGATATCATAGCCTGCTACGTGGATGGCGCCGGTAAAAGGCCGGATCAGTCCTTCGACTGCACTGAGGGTGCTGGTCTTTCCGGCACCGTTGGGACCCAGTAGTCCGAAGATCTCACCGGGCTGTACCTCGAAGGAGACATTTCGAACGGCGTGGAAACTGCCATAGTCAATATTCAGGCCTTCCACCCGGAGGACGGGCGTATCATGTAAGATATTCATGGTCGCTAAGATAGGCCGTTTAGCGGAGCAGATCAATAGGGTGGCGGCGATGTTGCCGGGATTGCCGGTGAAATGCGGTCCCCAGACGGTAAACGATGACTGTTGGGACAATGCGGTCCGAATTTGTCAGAAAAATGTTACCTTATCGCTAAGGTTTATGATCGGTCGGTTTCCGGTTTCCGGATCTTATAATTTCGGCAAAATTTTTATCTGTATGTATAAATTAGCTGCTTTCTTCCTATTTGCTTTTATCATGGCCGGGACGGACCGGTTGCAGGCCCAATCAACCTTATCCCTGAAGGGTACGGCCTGGAAATTTTATGTAGACGGATTGCATGACACGCTGACGATGCGGGTCGGGATGACGGATACCAGTGTCACGACATCCAGTTCGGGGGATCTGATCGTCAAGTCAGTGGACAAACTGCAAAACGATACGTTGCGGACGCGGGATGTCGGTGGCGAATATTACTGTCCGGATGGGGAAGGGATGTACAAGATCTCTATCGAAGGGGATTACATGACCTTTTTCCTGATCAGTGATCCCTGTACCAACCGGAGTGATGCGCTGAACGGGATAAAATTCAGGAAAACGACGGAGTCTAAATAGTTCTATCATGAAGACTGTGTCGGACATAACGAAAAAAGGCCGGGAAACCCCGGCCTTTTTTTTGAGAAGATGATTTGATTTATAAGCTAGTGACGACCGTGTTCTCGGTGATGGTCTTGTTGACCTGGAACTGACGGACGACGTCGCCGTTATCGCTGGTGCGGATGATGAAAGTGGGCTGGATTTCGGTGTCCGTATTCTCGAAACATACGTTCTTGGCGAACTTCGTATCGGAGAACTGGTGGTGATAAACGATATCGCCGTTGTCGTTCTTGATAATCAGCCAGAACTTCTGAGCCGTGGGGTTTTCAAATTCTACTTTGAAAACGATGTGGTTGTCCGAGGTACCTGCATAACTGACAGAAACCTGAGCGTCAGCGGGAGAAACCTTCTTCGAGTCGTTACGGCCGCCATTGGCTTTGCTGGTCAAGGGGTTGCCGATCAGGATCACTACTGCTGCGAGCGTTGCTACGATTACTTTTACTGCATTGGTCTTCATAATATTCTTTTTTTATATTTTACGATGTTGTGATGAAAAAAATCTTTGGCGGCAGGCAATTGCGTTGGAGCAGATGTTGGCGAGCAATGGGATGGCGGAGCAATGAAAGATGGGCGAGATGACGATACAAAAGTATACCCCACTGAATCAGTATACAAACCCACTTTGATCGGGTTTGATTATGTCAAGCGAGAGAGGACGAGAAGTAAGTTGATGGTAATCAGATTTTTAGATGGTTGATCGGCATGACAACCAACCCTTTTTTATCCCTGAAAATATTTTTAGACGCGGGTGAGTTTGCGGGAGTTGTTGATCTTTTGGCCCCAGTTTTCCATCATGCGGATCAGTTCGTCGAGGTGGACGGGTTTGCTGAGAAAATCGTTCATTCCTTCGGTGAGGCAGTCATCGCGGTCCTTGCGGGTAGTATTGGCGGTCATGGCGATGATGACGGGTTGATGAACTGCCCTGGACCGGATATGGCGGGTAGCTTCGAGGCCGTCCATTTCGGGCATCTGGATGTCCATGAAGATGAGATCGAATGGTTCTTTCTGTAGTTGGTCCAGGACTTCTTTGCCATTTTCAGCGAGGCCGGGGGTATAGCCCATTTTGTCGAGGATCATTACGGCGAGTTGCCGGTTGATGGGATTGTCTTCCGCCAGTAATATTTGCAGCGGGTATTGTTCCGCCAGGCGGGGGATGGTGGCCAGCGTAGTACTCGCCGTCTTGAGCGGGGCGGGCCGGGTAGCGATGGTGAAGCTAAAGCGGGAGCCTTTTCCCGGCTCGCTTTCGATGTGGATGCGGCCATTGAGGAGATGTACCAGCCGGTCAGAGATGGTGAGGCCGAGGCCGGCGCCTCCGTATTCGCGGGTACCGGAAGGGTCTAGCTGTGAAAAAGACTGGAAGAGTTGTTCGAATTGGTCCGCCTCGATGCCGATGCCGGTGTCAGTGATCTCGAAGCCGATCACGATGCTGTCTGCGTGAGCTTCAGGCGGCGTGAGGGCACCGGTGAGGAAGACGCGGATGCGGATCTCGCCCTGCGAGGTAAATTTAACGGCATTCCCTACGAGGTTGATCAGGATCTGCCGGAGGCGATCGCCGTCCGTGAGGATGCGGGGAGGGACATCTTCTGCAATCTGGCATTGCAGGAGGATGCCGGCCTGGGTGGTACGGGCCATGAAAATCTCCATTACTTGTTCCACGCAGGATTTCAGGTCCGTTGATTTTTCGTCGAGGGTGATTTTGCCGGACTCGATGGCGGAAAAATCGAGTATATTGTTGATAACGGTCAGCAGGGTATCGCCGCAACTGCGGATCGTATCGAGATAGCTTTGTTGTTCTTTAGTAAGGGGGGTCTGGGCGAGGAGGGAGGCCATGCCGAGGATCCCGTTCATGGGCGTGCGGATCTCATGGCTCATATTGGTGATGAATAGGCTTTTGATACGGTGTGCCTCTTCGGTCTGGCGGGTACGGTACTCCACCTGTTGTTCCAAATGACGAGCCCTGGCACCGAGCCTGCGGCCCTGGGTCAGGAAATAATACAATCCAACAGTAGCTATGATCAGCGCCAATCCAGCTAATACCGCAGCAGGCAGCCCATGGCCGATGCGGAAAAGGAAAAGGCTTGCCAGCACTGTTGTTTTAAGGGGTAAGGACAGCATCGGCTTGGGTTTCAGAGCTTAACAAATTACATTCAACTACCTCATACTCTTCCGATTAACGGCGCTGCAATCGATGTATTTTGCTTTTCAGCCCTTTTCTGTGCTGCCTAAGTGTAAATTCTTAGTTTCGCAACCGTCTGAGAGCTAGGGGGTAACCGTCGGGGGTTGGAGGGGTGGGGGAATGAAATTTTGAATGAGGGGGGGCATTGATCAGGTCACGGGGGGATAGTTGTTGACCGGCAGGATTTATTTGTCCGGCAGCGGGATGTCTTCGCCCCAGATATATTTTGCGAACCATTGCCAGTTGTGCCAGACAGCGGCCAGGCGTTCTTTGGGTTTGGTGATGCCGTGGCCAAAGCCTTTATATACGATGAGGCGGGAGGGCACATTGCGATCCTGAAGACCGCGGTACAATTCAAAGGCGTCGGAGATGGGCACGCGATGGTCAAGTTCGCCATGTTGGATAAGGGTAGGCGTTTTAGCCTGGTTGATGGTAGTAATAGGAGAAGTCTTTTCGTAAATGGCTTTGTCTTCCCAGGGGGTAGCTTTCAGATATTGGCGGGTGAAGGGGGTGATGTCGGTTGAGACGTAATAGGTTTCCCAGTCGGAGATGCCGGCGCCTACGGAGATAGCTTTAAAGATCGAGGTGTGGGTCGTCAGGAAGGCGGAAATATAGCCGCCCCATGCAGCCCATACGAGTGGTGTCGATCCATCCTTTTTTGTTGAGATAGTCGACGCCACTTATGACGTCCCACATATCTCCCATGCCCAGGTTGCGGACATTCAGAGCGCGGAATTTTTCTCCGTAGCCGGCCGATCCCCTGTAGTTCACCCGCAGCACCAAGGCGCCTTTTTCGCACCACTGCATGATCGGATAGACATAGGTCGGAACGGGTTCGGGCCGGTCGACGCCCGTTGGGCCGCCGTGGATGACAACCAGCAGGGGATATTTTTTCTTTTCGTCATAGTTCGCGGGTTTGAGGAGGATTCCTTCGATGGTAGTGCCGTCCTTGCTTTTCCATTGAATGACTTCATTGGTTGGCAGTGGCCAGTCTTTGAGCTGATCGGAGAGATGGGTAAGCTGTCCGGAGAGGCCAAAAATTTCGGTCAGGCCTGTAAAGGTCCGGCCGCTATAGGCCAGCTGTTGGCCGTCCAGGCTGAAGCTTGCGTTGCCGATGACATCAACCGGCGGGGCCGGCCTGGTCGCGGCAGTGACAGGCGTGGTCGCGGAGGTGACGGGAATGGTCGCAGGGGTGATCTCGCCGGTTGCGGGATCGAGCTGGAAGAGAACGTTTTTGGTCCGCTGGGAGGCAATAAAGAAAATCCCTTTTGGGGTCCAGTCCTGGACCGACTTGTTTTCATCGAATGAGGCGGCTATTTCTTTTGGTGCTGGTCCTGATGCGGTGATCGGAGTGAGGAATAGCCTGTTGTTCTTATAGTATTGCGAGAGGGAATCGGTTACGGCGCTGCTATATAAAAGATTGTTGCCGTCGGGGCTCCAGGCGAGTAATTCGTCTCCGGCCGGGTCGGCGATGGTCATGCGAAGTTTGCGGGTGGCCAGATCGAGCACGTCGATGCTGGCATGGATGGATGAAGGGATAAGGGGATCAGGTTGGCGGCTATAGGCAATGGCGTGGCCATCCGGGCTCCATTTGAAATCGGTCACGGTAAAGTTGCCGTTGGTGATACGGGCAGGGATAGGCCAAAAGGTGGAATCGGGATGGATGGAGGGATTGGTCAGGGAGTCGATTGAGAAATGGATGACCCAGAGATGGGAGAGCTTGTAGTCTTTTCCTTCTTCGCCAAATGCGCCGAAGTGGTCTTTAATCGATTTGGCCGTTTTGCTGTCGATTTCGTTACGGATAAAAGCGATCTGATGTCCATCGGGGTTCCAGCCAAAGGCGCTGATGTTTTCATCTTCTTTAGTCAGAGGAAATGCTTCCCCACCTTCGGCGGAGATGAGATAGATCTGGGATTTATCGCCCCGGTCACTCAGAAAAGCGATCCATTTGCTATTTGGGCTCCATTTCGGTGAGGTACTGCTGCCTTTTGGATTGTGCGTCAATTGAAAAGGAGGTTGAGTTCCGCGGGATACCCAAATCTCTGCGTCGTAGGAATTGTCTTTCCAATCTGTCGACGTGACAGTATACGCAATATTGGCGCCGTTTGGAGACAGGACGACAGTACCGACCTGGCTTAGACTAAGCCATTTTTCGAAGCTGGCCGAAGGCATTGCAGGAATGCCTGTAACCGTCATTTGCTGGGCTTGAGTCAGGGAAGCCTGTAGGAGCATTGCGCAAAGTAGAATTCGTTTATTCATAAGCTGTTATCTTAAGCGTTCTTGTTTTGGGTCAATTAAGATAAGATTATTTGGCGGCTTTAACAGTTCTTTACGTTATGGGTTGGTGAAGGTATTGTTATAGATAAGTTATAAGTACTATACTGCTTTTACTCTCGTGTGGTTTTTGCGTCTATATCTATGTAAAAAAAAACTCAAGATATGAAAACGACGATGCAAGAAACCAGAAAAAAGAGGACATATGGGAGTGCAGGGAAAAAGCTGTTCATCATATTGTTCTCGCTTGGCCTCGCGTTTGGCGCTTCGGCTCAGAAGGGAGGACATGCATTTGCAGGGGGCGGATTCCGTGGCGGGTTCGGTGGTGGGTATTATGGTCGCGCTTATTATGCTCCCGCGTACATGGGGATAGGTTTTGGTTATGGTTATGGACTTGGCTGGGGATTAGGCTGGGGTTATCCTGGCTGGTACGGTCCCTGGTATGGTCCTTATGCCGCATATCCCCCATATTATTACGGTCGCGGGCCTATGCCCAGCCAGTTGAATGAGCAGATTAGTGGCATCAAGAGCGATTATAAGCAGCAGATCAAGGATGTGAAGCATGATAAAAGCCTGCCGAAACCGGAAAGGGAGCAGCGGATCAACCAGTTGGAACAACAGCGTGATGCTGCCGTTACCCAGGCCCGCCATGACTACTTTTATAATTCCATGCGGAACAACAATGGTCAGCCGCAGCGATATAATGGGAATGGGCAACCTCAGAATAATCAGCAGCCCAATAACCAGCCCAACAGCAACAATCCGCAGCCTGGTCCGACCAATGGAAGTTCGTCGAGTGACGCTGACCACCCGGAATATTCCGGTAAAAGTGTCAACGGCAATCAATAATAACAGTTAGAACATGGCCGTGCTATGTTCAGTATCACTTTTAAGCTATGAATATGAAGGAGCCTCCGCGATAACGGGGGCTTTTTTTTTGCCTGGGCGATCAATACGGAGCGGATAAGGCCTGTGCGATTTCGCCGAAGAGGAGTCCGCTGCCACCGCCGTAGTGTTGCAGGATGCGGATGCCGGGGCGGCGGGTGAGGAATTCTTCGCGGAGGGTGGCGTCGAGGGTCGGGTCGATACCGTTGGTCATGAGCACGAGGCCGATGTCGCCGCCAGCGAAAAGTTCGCGGGCCTGATCGGGATCGGTGGTCCCGACGGCATGATAGCCGGCTTGCGGGTATTCGTTCAGCAGACGAAGAACGACTTGGAGGATCTCGGGATCCATTCCGATGACCAGGATGTTGAGGGTTGTGGAGAGTTTGCCGGTAGTCTCGGGTGTTGGCATATTCTTGTGGTTTACTGATAAGAATACGAATTTAGCATTAAGTGAGATGAAACCACCGGGGGAGCATACCTTTAGAAAAAGTTATTTCCATGCCAACACATTTTACCGGCCAGGTCGTCTGGATCACGGGTGCTTCGTCCGGCATCGGCGAGGCGCTGGCGTATGCTTTTTCTGCTAGTGGGGCGCGGGTGATCCTGTCGAGCCGGCGAGCTGATGAACTGGAGCGGGTCAGGCGGGGCTGTGCGCATCCGGAGCAGGTGCGGGCGCTGCCGCTGGATTTGCTGGACATTCCTTCGTTGACTGCTAAAACGGCCGAGGCCATCGCTGTTTTCGGGCAGATCGACTGGATGATCCACAATGGCGGGGTCAGTCAGCGCGGGCTCGTGAAGGATACCAGCCTGGAGGTCCAGCGCCGGGTAATGGAGCTGGATTATTTCAGTTATGTAGCGCTGACGCAGGCTGTGTTGCCCCATTTTATGGAGCGGAAGGCCGGTCATTTTGCGGTCATGAGCAGTGTCATGGGGAAGATCGGCACACCCATGCGATCGGCCTATGCGGCGGCCAAGCATGCCCTGCATGGATTTTTCGATTGTCTTCGGGCAGAGGTGGCGCCCATGAATATCGGAGTGACGATATTGACTCCGGGGTATATCCGGACCAATATTGCACTAAATGCTGTGACGGGAGATGGATCGCCGATGGGACGGGCTTCGGGCGAAATAGATAACGGGTTGCCGGCGGATCAGGCGGCGAAGCAGATCCTGCGGGCGCTGGCCAAAGGCAAATTCGAGGCGTACATCGGGAAGCCGGGAAAGGAGAAGATCGGGCTGCTGCTGAACCGGTTTGCGCCGGGCATGTTGATCAGGCGGGCGCCGGGGTTGGTGCCGACGGACCGCCCGGAGGGCGGTCGCGGAGCCTCGTAGTCGCGAGGCGGCTGCGAGGCGGAGCAGACATAGGCCCCGGCTAGGCTTTGCGCAGCAAGGCCGCGGCGGGACGGTTGGCCGAATTTCTTCGTGAATTGTCTTTTTTTTGTTTTCTGGGAGCTTGCATATGCAAGTTGGGATTAGAGGTACCGGGGGGATGAGCAGAATTCCTGCGGATGAACGGAGGGTAACCGAGCGAAGCGAAGGTTAGGAACGAGGAGGAACAAGGGACGACGTTCCGACGAAGTTCGGCGGCCGCCTAATGGGAGGACTACTGCTGGCACCAAAGAAGATAACCGGATTGGTCTCATTATTTTGACGTGGGTGCCGGGCTTGTGACCGCATCCAGTGCATATAAAATGATATTTACCCCGAATTTGGTATTGTCTTCGGCGAGGAAGCGTTTGTTGCGGAAATCGTAGTCCCATTCGCAGCCATAATCCTTATTACTATAGAGGACCCCGATGCGGCCGTTGATCATAATTACTTTCAGGTAGTCGTGCACCAGGTCGTCGCCCCAGCCATTGAGCTCGAAATTGGTATTGGGCGGTCCTTTTTCGAAATGAAAGAAGCAGCGATAGATGGGGTGGTCATTGGGTATTTTGTGCAGGGCGGCCGGCCCGAACAGGGTCGCCATCTGTGCTTCGAAGGAGCGCGCGAAGAGCCCGTCGATATCATGATTGCAGTCGTCGGCGAATACGAAGCCGCCGTTTTGCACGTACTGATGGAAATTCGCGCTTTCCTGTGCGTTGAACTGCACCAGTTTGTGACCGCTGATGTAGGCGAAGGGGTAGCGAAAGATGTCGGGACTGTCAAGGTCGATCACTTTCTCCTGCAGGTTGATGGGGATGGTAGTGTATTCCAGGAGCGAGTTCAGCAGGTTGGATGGCATCCTTTGATCTGTATCCCAGTCCCCGGAACGGTAGCGAAACCGCATAAACGTAAATTTATCCGCCATTAGTCGATTCACCGGCCATGTATTTTTTTTAAAGTTGACGATTTTATCTTTAATTTTCTCGTTCGGGCCGTAAAAAATGATGGATGGTGCCCGGTCGGTGATTAGCTTACATAATGAAAAGGTCCAGGGAAAATTTTATCATCTACTAAAACCGATCGAGTTTGGAAATCGTCGAAAACGAAGTACAGTCACTATTGGGAAAACTGTCGCAACTGAAAAAAGAGATCCGTAAGGTCATTGTCGGCCAGGAGGATATTATCGAAGAAATATTGATGGCCCTCCTGGCTGGCGGCCACTGCCTCCTGGAAGGAGTGCCGGGTCTTGCCAAGACACTGATGGTAAGGACCCTGTCCCAGGCGCTGGACCTTTCTTTCCGCCGCATCCAGTTCACCCCGGACCTGATGCCGACGGATATTCTGGGCACGGAGATCCTGGAAGAAGACCATACGACGGGGCGGCGTTTCTTCAAATTCAACAAAGGCCCTTTATTTGCCAATATTGTGCTGGCTGATGAAATCAACCGGACTCCGCCCAAAACGCAGTCGGCGTTGTTGGAGGCGATGCAGGAGTTCGAGATAACCTATGGAGGTCAGACGTATCCACTGGACCGGCCCTTTTTTATTCTGGCCACACAGAATCCCATCGAACAGGCCGGTACTTATCCCTTGCCCGAGGCGCAGCTGGACCGGTTCCTGCTGTATATACGGATCGGTTATCCCAGTGCTGAGGAGGAGACATTGATCCTTAGTCATACAACGGGCGCCCGAAAGCCGGCCGTTCATCCCGTCATTGGCGGGGAAGAGATCAAACGCCTGCAAGGGCTGGTGCGGGAGGTCAGCATCAGTGAAGATATGATCCGTTATGTCGCAGATATCATCCGGGCGACGAGACCCGATACCAGCCCGCATTCTTATGTGAAGGAATGGGTGCGATGGGGGGCGGGCCCACGGGCGGGGCAGGCGCTGATCCTCACGGCGAAGGCCAGGGCGTTGTTCCATCAGCGATATGCCGTAACGATGGAAGATATCCATACGATGGCCAACCCGGTGCTGCGGCACCGCATCCTGATGAACTTCAAGGCCGAGGCTGAGGATATCCATCCCGACGATGTGACTGCTTTCCTGATCAAGACCATTGACCGGCCCTCAGGGTTATTGAAATGATACCCGATCACCATATTTTAATGGCCATTAAGGACCTGTCGCTGGCGGCGCGCCAAACGATTGACGGTTTTATGAATGGCATCAACAAGAGCAAGGTGAAGGGGCCGGGGCTGGAGTTCAGCCAATATCGCAGCTATCAGCCCGGGGATGATCTGCGCTGGCTGGATTGGAAGCGGTATGCCCGCTCCGACCGTTATTATATCCGGGAGTCCGAGATCGAGACGAGCATTTCCGTCCGGCTGCTGGTCGACGCCAGCCTTTCGATGGATCATCGTGACGGGGCGTATACAAAGATGGGATACGCTTCGCACCTGGCGGCTGCACTGGGCTGGCTGGCTTTTACGCAAGGTGACTCCATCGGCCTCTATATATTCCGGGAGGGGACTGTCCATACACTGCCGGCGCGCAAGGATGCGCAGCACCTGGCGCGATTCTTCCACCAGTTAGAAGGGATAGAGGCGGGGGGGAAGGTCGGGGACCCCATCCACTACAAGCATATCTTTTTAGGCGAGCAGAAAAGAGAGCTGCTGATCTTTATTACCGACCTGTACGAACGGGATGGGGAGGTCAGCCGGCTGCTGGAAATGCTGGCTGCCCTGGGGCATGAGATCATTGTCTTTCATGTCATGGCGAGAAATGAGATGGAGAAAGACTTCGGCGGCTATACGGAAGTCGAGGACCTGGAGACCGGCGAGCGGCTGGCGGTCAGCGGCGGCAAGGATGTTGACTATACTGAGCGGATGCGGGCCTGGCTGGCGGATGTGCGGATGCGGCTACTGGACAAAAATATCGTCTACCAGCTAATGCGGATAGATCAGCCCATGGACCAGGCGCTGCGGGATTATCTCAAACAAAGACAGCAAATTACAGGATAGCATTGATACATCTATTACAACCTGTCTGGCTTGGGGCGATGGCTGCGATAGCGGCGCCGGTGATCCTGCATTTTTGGAATGACCGGCGTGGCAAGGTGCTGCGGATCGGGAGCATTTCCTTATTAACGGGGGCATCGCAGCGGATGGCCTGGAGCCGGCGGCTGTCACAGTGGTGGCTGCTGTTGCTGCGCTGCCTGCTGCTGATCTTGCTGGCGGTTTTGCTGGCGGGGCCTTACTGGCGGCGGACAGGGGGGGCGGGTCATGTGAAGGGTTGGGTGCTGGAGGATGCGGCGGTGGCGAGGGGTGAGGAGGCCGCTGCGTGGACGGCGGGTGAGGGAGGGGTAGAGGCGCCTGCGGCGGGGTTACGAGTGATGATCGATTCATTGGTAAAGGCGGGTTGGGAGCGGCATATACTGAGAGACAGTTTGAATTATTGGAATGGGTTGAGGGCAGCGGACAAGGAGGCTCCGGCGGGAGCGCCATTTTGTGTGGTGACAACGGGGTTGTTGCGGCGATTTTCCGGTGAGCGTCCGTCGACGGAGAGAGCAATTCACTGGCATATCTATACGCCAGTGGATTCTGTGCGTCACTGGGTCAGGGCGGCGTGGTTGTCCGGTCCGGATAGTATGCGGGTGTTAACGGGATTGAGTCGAAGCACGGGCACCAATTATAGCCGAGAGACAGTCGTGAGGGACAGTCAGCAGCATGTGGCCGTAGATACTTCGGTCTTGCGGGTGGCGGTATGTTCGGACCTTGCTTTTTTGCAGGATGGACGGTACGTCGCGGCGGCGCTGCGGGCTTTACAACAGTATACACGGCGGAGGATGGAGGTGGTGCAGACCGGGCGGGCGCCGGCGGCGGCGGATTGGTTATTCTGGTTGTCTTTGCGGCCGTTGCCTGCGGGCGCATTTACCCATGTACTGTATTATGTGCCCGGAAAGGAGAGGGGGGCGGAAACGCGGGTGGAGGGGGATGGTTTGTGGAAGGATAGAGATGGACAGGTGGTTTTCGATGTGGATTGGAATGAGATGGTGTGGAACGGATCGTTGCCGGTTATGATGGAGAAGTTATTATATGGGGAAGATACGGATGTGGCGGAGGACCGGCGGGTCATCGATCCGGTGCAGGTTGTGCCGGCGCATGGAAGCGGGGGTGAGCCGTTGGCGGGAGGGAGCATCGACCTGGCACCGGCGGTATGGTGGTTGATATTGCTATTATTCATTACAGAGCGGATGGTGTCACATGGGAAAAGAAAGACTTGACATGCTGCAAAGGCGGTGGAAGGCGGAGAGTTTCGTCTATTGCCTGCTGCTGGCACTGGCCGGGGGCGTTCTGCTGACGGCGGTGTTCCATGCCGGCATGGGATGGCCGTTATGGGTCGGCGGCCCGGCGGTTTTGCTGTGCCTGGCCATCTCACTGGCGTTATCGCCCTACTGGCGGATAACCCGGACAGATACTGCCCGTTACCTCGACCGGATGCTGCCGGAGCTGGAAGAGAGCTGCGGACTATTGTTGCGCGGTGCGGCGGAGCTCGGACCGCTGGAAAAATTACAGGCGGCTCGCACGGCCGAGAGGCTTGCTCTGATCCGGGCCCCGCGTCCCTTGCGTCAAAAGCTGGTTGTTGCGACGGGGCTGTTGGTCCTGGCCGTCTTGTTGAGTGCGGGCATCGGGGTGATGGGCGTGCACAGGCGATCCGTGGTGCCAGCTGCAGTCGTTCAGGCGGGAGTGGCGGCGAGCGAAAAGGCGGCGCCGGGTATCCGGGCTGTCAGCATCCGCATTACTCCGCCGGCCTATACCGGCCGGCCGGTGCGCAGCCAGCCGGTGTTCTCCTTACAAGTCGAAGAGGGCGCCCTCTTGAGCTGGGAGGTGGCGACTACCGCTGCCGTCGATACGGTACAATTCATCTTTAATGATACGGCGAGAGTGTCGTTGCGGGCTGCCAATGCAGAACGTACGCTGTGGCGCTTGACGAAGCCAGCCGTCCGATCGGGCTTTTACCAGGTCAGGACAGGGATGCAGCTATCCGAATTGTATAAGCTGGATGTAAGGCCCGATGAGCCGCCGCAGGTTACGATACTGGCACCGAAGCCTTATACGGTAATAGACTATGGGGAGCCGACCGGCATTCCTTTGAGGGTGAAGTTGAAGGATGACTATGGCATAAGCGATGCGGCGGTGATGGCGACCGTCTCCAGCGGGAAGGGCGAGGCCGTCAAATTCAAGGAGCAGGAGATCCGGTGGGATAGGGCGTTCCCCGGCGACCAGCCTGTATATGAGCTATCCAGGATCTTAGATCTAAAGGCCCTGGGTCTGGTGCCCGGTGACGAGCTGTATTTTTATTGCCGGGCCAAAGACAACCGGGGGCAGGAGAGCCGGACCGAGATGTATATTATTTCACTGACCGATACGGCGCAATTGATGAGCCTGGAAGGAATGACGATGGGGACGGATGTCAAGCCGGAGTATTTCCGGAGTGAGCGGCAGATCATCATTGAGGCAGAACAGCTGCTGAAGGAGAAGGATACCCTTGCGGTAACGGCCTTCCACCAACGCAGCAACGATCTCGGGGTCGATCAGAAGCTGTTGCGGCTGCGGTATGGGAAGTTCCTCGGAGAGGAGGCAGAGGAAGGTGAGCCTGGAGGCAGTCCTGGAGATACGGCGACATTCGGCGCCTTCGGGGATGCCACCAAGATATTGGATGCCTACACAGACAAGCATGATAATGCGGAAGACGCCACTTTTTTCGAACCGGCTGTCAAGCAACAGCTGAAGGCTACGCTGAACGAAATGTGGAAGGCCGAGCTGCAATTGCGCACTTTCCAGCCGCAGGCGGCGCTGCCCTTTGCCTATAAAGCATTACGCCTGCTGAAGGACCTGCAGCAGCAATCGCGGGCCTTCGTGGCCAAGACAGGCGTGCACGTCACGCCGTTGAATCCTGCCAAGCGGTTGACGGGTGATTTGGCCGGTATCCAGGCGCCTGTGCAGAAAACAGCTGTCGCAGAGGGCTTGCCGGAAACGGAGGTGTTACGGATAGTGCTGGCGTTGCTGGAGGTCCGGCGAACGGAGCGGGTGGTGATGAGCGATGCGGACCGGGGGTTGTTGCAGCAAGCGGAACGGCGGTTAGCCCGCGAGGCGGCGACGCGGCCGGAGGAATATCTTGGGGCTTACCAGGCGATGCGGGCGATGAGCGATATTCCGGTGATCGAACGGGCCATCCGGGAATTGCTGGCGGTAGCGGAGGCGGTGCCGGTTGCGGGGCAGAGAGCGGCTGATGAGGGGTTGTCACAACTTTATTTTCGTCACCTAAATGATCCCGTCGGAAAACCATGATGCCATTGACTTATATCGAGGTCGGCGTTTGCGTGTTGCTGCTGGTCTTTCTTCTTTGGAAAGAAACCCGGCGGCCGGACAGATCCCGTCTGGCCGGGAGGGTGGTGGCTACTGTGCTGGCGGTGGTGGCGTTGGCTGGTCTGGTGCTGCCGCTGCATTATTACCGCGAAGTAAGGGTGCCGGCGGTAGTGTTGCATCCGGTTCCATCACCGAGGGGGATAGTGGCGGTGGATTGGCAGCGCCGGTTGGCGAAGGGGGAGAGGTTGCAGGTGAAGGGGAAATGGTCGTCTTCGCGGGTGAAGCTACTGCTGACGGGGTTAGGGGGGGTGATAGATTCGGCGATGACAGACGGCGACTTTACGTTGGGCGCAGTGCCGGCGCAGACGGGGAGAGCGGTATATCAATTGGTAGCTGTTTCGGGGGCCGATACCCTGGAAAGAGAAGATATCCCCGTGCAGGTTGTAATGGGGAAGCCCTTGAAAATATTGATCCTGGCTGCTGCGCCGGGTTTTGAGAATACGTTCGTTGTGAATTGGCTGGCGTCAAGCGGGCAGCAGGTGGCCAATCGGACGACGGTGAGCAAAAATAATTATCAATCTTCATTTGCGAATATGCCGGTCCGATCATTGGAGGTGTTGACGCCTGCGCTGCTGGATGGATTCGATGTCGTCGTTGCCGATGCGTCGGCCTTACCGGCGGCCGGTAGTCCGGGATTGGCGGTTTTGCGACGTCAGGTGGAAGAGAGGGGGTTGGGGCTGATCATCAGGGTAGACAGTGCGGGTCCAGCTGGTGTAGGGATTGGCGGTACGGGACAGGTGCAGGTTGTCCGGAGCGGGGATTCGCTGGCGCCGCCGTATCTCCGGGAAAAGGCGGGGTTGCGGGTATTGGCCAGGGATTCGTCGATGCGGGTCGCAGTGGGTGGGAGCCTGTATGGGTCCGGCAAGGTGGTGTTCACGACGCTGAATTCGACGTATGTGCGGATGATGACGGGGCAGCGGCAGGCGTACGCCGCCTATTGGTCGGCCATATTGCATCGGGTCGGCCGGGAGGCGGAGCCGGGGGAGGAATGGCAGTTGACACCGGCGTTGCCGAGGGTAGGAGAGCCGGTGGCGGCCGTGGTGCAGACGGGGGCGGCCCCGGGGGTGCAAGGGCTGATCGGCGAGGAGGGTTCGGCACCAGTGAATGTATACCTGGCGCAGGAGGAAATGTTGCCTTTTCGGTGGCGGGGAACTTATTGGCCGGCGACGGCAGGGTGGCAGGTGGTTCGTACGTTGCAGGGGGATACGACATGGGCTTATGTGTGGGAGCGGGCGGCATGGGCGGCCCTTTACGGGGAACAGCGGTTGCGGGAGACGCGGGTGTACGGGAGAGCGGGGGTGCGGATCGGGAATGGGGCCGGTAGTGGGGCCGGGGAAGGGAGCGGGGCAGACACGAAGGAAGCGGTGACCCTGCCGATCTATTGGGCATATATTCTTTTTTTGTTAAGTGTCCTTTTTTTATGGGTTGAGAGAAAGATGGCCGGGATGAGTGGGAAAATAATGCAATGAAAGTTTTTTAGATTGCTACGTTATTCAATTATTCACAATAACCAGAATTAACTTGAAAAGAAAAGATTTCCTCCAGATGGCGGGCATGGGATTGGGGTCCCTGGCGTTACCGCGGCTGCCTTTCGGCACCCGGATGATCGATCCTTCGGAAGCGTTGCAGGGCGGCATGGATGTAGCGGCCAAAAAGCAACTGGCGGATGCCGCGCTGAATGCCGCGAAGTCAGCGGGCGCCACCTATGCAGATGTGCGTATCGGCCGATATCTCAACCAGTTTGTTACCACACGCGAGAACAGGGTACAGAATATTGCGAATACCGAGTCCTTCGGTGTCGGCATCCGTGTCATCGCCAACGGGAGTTGGGGGTTTGCCGCTACCAATGACGTTACGCCTGACGGAATGGCGAGGACGGCGGCAAAGGCTGTGGCGGTAGCCAGGGCCAATGCGAAGATCATCTCCGAGCCTGTGGTGCTGGCGCCGCAGAAGGGATATGGGGAAGTCAGCTGGAAGACGCCTATTGTCAGGAATACGTTTGAGGTACCGTTGAAGGAAAAGATCGACCTGTTGCTGAGTGTGAACGGGGTAGCCATGTCGGGTGGTGCGAGCTTCATCAATTCCGCTATCCTGGCTATCGACGAGCAGAAGTATTTTGCTTCTACGGATGGGTCCTATATCGACCAGGACATTCATCGCATCTTCCCCAACTTCAATGTAACTAAGATCGATAAGGCCTCGGGTAAGTTCCAGACGCGCCGGTCGCTGAGCTCGCCGGTGGGTATGGGATATGAATACCTGACCTGTGGGCCGGAAAACAAGATACAGGGTATTGTCACCCGTTACAAGGACCGATATGATATCCTGGAGGATGTGAAGAATGCTACGGCGAATGTCGCTCAGAAAATAACTGCCAAGAGCGTCGAGGCGGGAAAATATGACCTCGTGCTGGATCCTTCTCACCTTTGGCTGACCATTCATGAGTCCGTGGCGCATCCGACGGAACTGGACCGGGTATTGGGGTATGAAGCTAATTTTGCAGGGACGAGCTTTCTGAGCCTGGACAAATTGCGATCGGGCAATTTCCATTATGGCAGTAAGCTGATGAATATCCATGCCGACAAACTGCAGCCCGGAAGCCTCGGCGCAGTAGGGTATGATGATGAAGGCGTCAGGTGCGGGGAGTGGGAGTTAGTCAAGGATGGGGTGCTGGTGAACTTCCAGGCGATCCGTGATCAGGCTCATATCCTCGGGCTGCAACATTCACAGGGCTGCTGTTACTCGCAGAGCTGGGCCGACGTACAATTTCAGCGGATGCCGAATGTCTCGCTAATGCCCGGTAAGAGTCCGTTGAGCGTGGATGATATCATCAAAGATGTCAAGAAAGGTATCTATATCATCGGGGACGGCAGTTTTTCGATCGATCAGCAGCGGTACAACTTCCAGTTCGGGGGGCAGTTGTTCTACGAGATCGAGGATGGCAAGATCGTGGGCATGTTGAAAGACGTTGCATACCAGGCCATCAATCAGGAGTTCTGGAATTCGCTGGTGGCGGTTGCGGACGAGCGCGACTACCGGCTCGGTGGCGCCTTCAATGACGGGAAGGGCCAGCCGGCGCAATCGAATGCGGTATCCCACGGGGCTGCCACTTCGCGGTTCAACGGGGTCAATGTCATCAATACGGCAAGAAAGATTGGATAATTTTTAAATCATTATATGTCAATTTACAGTAAAGAACAAGCACAGAAATTATTGCAGAAGGTGTTGAGCTATTCCAAAGCGGATGAGTGTGAGGTGTCGTTGGCGGGGTCGGAGAGCGGCAATATCCGGTATGCCCGCAATTCCGTCTCTACGGCGGGAGAGATCGGTCAACTAACGTTGGCGGTCAGCAGCAGCTATGGAAAGAAGACAGGCACGGCGACCATCAACGAGTTCGATGATGCTTCACTGGAGAAAGTGGTGGCGCGGTCCGAAGAACTGGCGCAGCTGGCGCCGGAGAACCCCGAGCACATGCCGTTGCTGGGTCCGCAGACCTTTGCGGAATCGATCACCTATATACAGGCTACGGCCGACATTACACCGGATTCGCGGGCGGAAGCCGTGGGCAAGAGCATCCAGGTATCCAGGGATGCGAAGCTGCAGGCAGCCGGCTACCTGGAGAATACTACGTCTTTCGAATCCATTGCGAATTCCAAGGGGCTCTTTGCCTACAATAAAGGCACGGATGTCATCTTTACCATCACTACCCGTAATGAAGAAGGGACGGGTTCGGGTTATGCGGCCCGTGGTTTCAACGATGTCATGAAGCTGGATACCTATTCAGCCACGAAGGTGGCCACGACCAAAGCCAATGGCAGTATTGGGGCGAAGGCCATCGAGCCGGGGAAATATACAGTGATACTGGAGCCGGTGGCGGTAGCGTATATGCTGGAAAATATGTTCTTTGGGCTGGATGCCAGGAATGCCGATGAAGGGAGGAGTTTCATGAGCAAACCGGGGGGTGGGAACCGGCTGGGTGAACAGTTGATGGACTCCAAGGTCAATATTTATTCCGATCCTTTCAATGCCGAGCTGCCTTCTTCTACCTGGAACCGGGAAGGACAGCCGCTGGACAAGCGGACCTGGATCGAGAATGGGGTGGTGAAGAACCTGAGCTATTCCCGTTACTGGGCGCAAAAGAAAAATGTAGATCCGGTGCCGGGCCCCGGGAATATCATTATGGCGGGGGGTACTGAATCGGTAGAGGATATGATCAAGAGTACCGAGAAGGGGGTGTTGGTATCGCGGCTCTGGTATATCCGGATGGTCGATCCGCAGACTTTGTTATTGACGGGTCTTACCCGTGACGGTACGTTCTATATCGAGAATGGAGAGATCAAATTCCCGGTGAAGAACTTCCGGTTCAATGAGAGCCCGGTGATCATGCTGAACAATGTGGAGGCGCTGGGCAGGCCGGAGCGGAGTATCAGTGTGGAGTCCTACCGGAGTTACCTGGTGCCGCCGATGAAGGTGAGGGATTTTACGTTCTCGTCTTTGTCGGATGCGGTCTAGACAGACCGGAGGGGCTGTCGCGGAGCCTCGCAGTCGCGTAGCGGCTGCGGGGCGGAGCAGACATAGGCCCCGGTTAGGTATTCGAGCGCAGCGAAGGATACGAACGAAGAGGGCGGGGCCCGAGTCAGCGAAGGGCCCGAACGAGACGGACCGTGACGAAGCAGGTCCGGCGAAGTTCGAAGCAGGCCCGATGAAGTTCTATGGGCAGCCGCAGCGGAGAAGGGATAGAGAAGTATCTATTTTTTATTTTTTGGGAGCTTGCATATGCAAGTTCGAAAGGGGAGATATACACATAGGATTACTGCCGTTGAACGGAGCGTCGCAACGGCTGCTCCATCAAGCCTATGCCGCTGGCCCAACTCTTTATTCCGTTCGCAGGCTTTTTATGGGATTATCGATGGCTGCCCTGACGGTTTGAATGCCAAGTGTTAACGCGGCCAATACTATCAAGTCAGTGTACTGTTTCCCCGGGCGGGGGAATTGGACGCCTATCCCATATTATTCAAAAGAGGCCAGCAGGTTGACGTTAGGGTCCGGCATGAGGTGGACGGGCTTTTCTGGTAAGGGCAGTTCGACATGGGTTGTTTTATCGTGAATGTCTACGCTGTGGAGGACGCCGTCGGTGGCGTATTCCAGGGGGAAGTCAAAAAGATGTTCCTGGGTTTGGGTGATGTCGATGATGAGCGCCTTTTTGTCCGAATCATATTTCCAGTCGATGTGAATGTGCGGGTGTCCCGGCGTAAAGAGCCATTGCCTGAAGAATGTCCGGAGGTCCTGACCGGTGACGTTCTCGATCACTTTTTCGAAATCTGCGCTGCTGGCGTTCTTGTCGCGATAGGTCTTATAATAAATGGAGATGCCTTTCCAGAACAGGTCGTCGCCGATGCGGCGGCGAAGCATATGCAGCACCCAGCCACCCTTTTCGTAGCTGTTGGGGTTGAGCAATTGCATGTAATCGTCTTTTATGCTGCTGTCGACCACGGGCGTGAGTCTGCGTTTCTCGAAGGCGATGACTTTTGCCCGGTCTGCCTTCATCCCTTTTCGGAGGGTATCGGCGCCGTATTTGTTTTCCAGGTAACAATGAGTCATATAGGTGGCAAAGCCTTCGCTGAGCCAGAGGTGTTGCCATTGGGTCTCAGTGGCGGCGTCGCCGAACCATTGGTGGGCGATTTCGTGGGCCATCAGCGATTCCACGCCGGGAGAGGAGACTGAATTCTCGAAATAGAAGATGGCGCTGGCGTTCTCCAGTCCACCGAAGCGGGTCTTGGATTGCACATTGCCTTCTTTTTCGAAAGGATAGGGGCCGATATGCGTGATATAAAAGGGAAGGATCTGCAGGGCGACGGCATAGCTGCGGAACCCTACCTCTTTATTTTCCTGGAAGACATAGTTCCAGACCGGAACGCCCATGGCGTCACCGGGGTGGTCCACAGCGAAGTTGGCGACGCCGATGACCATGATCTTGGGCGCGAGCGGCACGGATTCCTTCCAATGAGTGAGCCTGAAGTGATTGGGAAGATCTTTTTCTTCCTGCAGGGTGCCGTTGGCCACGACCTTGTAGTGATCGGGGGCGGTGATGCGGAAGTCCAGGGTTGCCTTATCGGAAGGATGGTCGACGCAGGGCAACCAGTTGTGGGCGCGATTGGGCCAGTTGTCGCCGAAAAAGCCGCGCTTGCCGAATTTATTATTAGAAATGATGAGGCCGTCCGCTGGGATGCCTTCGTACCGGATGGTATAGCTGTGCCGGCTGCCCAGTGCTCCGCCGGCCTGGAGCAGCAGGTGGGTGCTGTCCTGCGTAAAAGGGACGGGCCGACGGTCCTCGCTGACCGAGAGCACAGTCATGCCTTTGCCTGCGGCGTTCTTTTCTGTCAGATCCAGTGCGAACTGAGCTGCGGGCTGGCTGAACGACAAGGTGACGATGGCGGTGCCTCGGATACTATTGTTATCATCATTGAGTGCGATGGAAAAATCATAGTGCTGAACGTCGATGACCGGGTTATAGGCCTGGGCAGACGCGGAGGAAGTTGTAACAATGACGATGATCATCGTGAAAAGTAACCGGGAGGAGCGGTGCATAGTGAGCCGTTTGCGTAAAAATAAGCATTACAGTGAGTTTGGGTGATGTTTGGGACTAATTTTTTGCGTAGTGCGGGCAACGGATTAAATTGCAGTATGGCGGACTACATTAATTGCCCCAGCTGGTTGCACCGGCTACCTTCCATATATAAGCTGATCATTAGTCTTGCGGTTGCCACGATCATTTCTGCGGCTTTGATTCCTATCAAAATGGAGAACATGACGAGGGTCATGATTGGCTGGGATTGTTTCAGCGTCACCATGATGACCTTTAGCGGATTGATCTTTCTGAGCATGCGGCCGCGGCAGATAAGGGTGCTGGCCAAGCAGGAAGATGCGGGCCGGATCGTCGTTTTCGGCATCGTGCTGGCGGCCACGATCGGGAGCCTGGTAGGGATCATGCTGTTGCTGGGTAACAAGGATTGGCTGTTGGGGAAGAGCGTTGAGACCTTTATTTATATTTCCGGCGTGATCTGCAGCTGGTTCCTGCTGCATACGATGTTCACGTACCGGTATGCGCTGTTGTATTATGGCGGTCATCCCCTGGACCCCGATATGCATTCGGTGGGGTTGCAAATCCCGAATGAGCTATGGCCGGACTATCTTGACTTCGCGTATTTTTCGTTTGTGATCGGGATGACATTCCAGGTATCGGACATCGAGATCTCTTCCCGAACGATACGCCGGGTAGCGTTGGTGCATGGAATACTTTCCTTCCTTTTCAATACGGTGATCGTGGCGTTGACGATCAATGCGATTGTGGATCTGAGGAGTTAGACTCTTACCTGAACTGTGCGGAGATCGTGTAGCACACGTTATCATTGATCTTGCGGAGGAGAAAGAGGCAACATAGCGGCAGATGGTTCATGGGACGAGAGGTGGGGATTGTTTGATACAGACAGTGACGCCGAAGGTGATCTTTTTCAGGAACCGCAGGGTGACCTGGCGGAGGGTCCGGCCGCCGTAGTCCCAGTAGATGATGTCCACCATGTCCGGCTGGTCCGGGATCTTCCGGATGGCGTCGAGAACGATGAAGTGGGTCGGGAAGCTGCCTTTGAATTTATTGTGGTTCTTTTTATGGAGGTAGGTATTATTCACGTAGAGATAGGTGATACCGGTGTGAATACAATGAGTGAGGTAGTCATAGAAATCGGGGATATCCGGGCGGATAAGGTCCGAGCCTTTTGCCTGCACGCGGTACGCGAACAGCTGTCGCAAAAAAAATTTTCTAACTAATATTGTAAACGTACGTTTTTTATCGTACCTTCATTTTATGAAGAAATTCAAAAAGGACCTTGAGGACGCAGTCGAGCCGACGAAGTCGGAATTGGCTGTGCTGGAGTATTTGTGGCAGCATGGTCCCTCTACGGTGCGGGCAGTACATGACGGGCTGAATGAGGGTAAGGAGGCGACGCAATATACGACCACCCTGAAGTTGATGCAGGTAATGACCGATAAGGGGATGCTGGAGCGGGATGAGACGAATATGAAGCATGTCTACCGGGCTGGCCTGGAGGAGAGGGGCACGAAGGGGCATTTGCTGAGCAAATTTATCGACACGATGTATCAGGGATCTGTGGAGAGCATGATGATTGCCTTATTGGGAAATGAGCGGACATCCCGGAATGATCTTGAGAAGATGAAGGCGTTGCTGGCCGATATGGAGAAAAAAGCAAAATAATTATGATACAGGTCATTTGCTGGGTATTGATCCATTCTCTTTGGCAGGGTGCTGTGCTGGCGCTTGCGGCAGGGTGTGTCCTGGCTGGGACCAGGCGATCGGCTGCCGCGATGCGATACCGGTTGCTAGGCGGGTTGTTGTTCTTGTTCCTGGCGGCCTGTGGCCTGACCTTTTTATATGAGTTGTACCTGGCGGGGGAAATTGGCGGCACTGGAGAGCCGGGGAATACCGTGGTGGCGGACGCTCTGGCGGCAGGGTCGGGTATACTTCGCCGGTTTTGCGAGGCAAATGCGGAATGGATCGTGTGCGCGTGGTTTGTGGTGGCTGCGGTCAAGGCGGTCCGGATGGCAGGTGGTTGGGGGTATGTGCATGCGGTCAGCCGGCATGGTCACAGGGAAGCGCCGGAGCAGTGGGTGCAGCTGGTTGAGCGTTGGGCGGGGCAGTTAGAGATCCGGCGACGTGTCAGGTTGTTGGAGTCCCGGCTGGTGCAAGCGCCAATGGTGGTGGGCCATTTAAAGCCGGTTATTTTTATCCCGCTGGGTTTGATCAATCATTTACCGCCGGACGAGATGGAGTCGGTGTTGTTGCATGAGCTGGCGCATATCCGGCGTCATGATTACCTGGTGAACCTGCAGCAGCAGTTGTCCGAGTGTGTGTTCTTTTTCAATCCCGGGTTGTTGTGGGTATCTTCATTGTTGCGGGAAGAGCGGGAGAATTGTTGTGATGATATTGCGATTGCGCAGACGGGAGACCGGGTTAGGCTGGTGCGGGCGTTGGTGCGTATCAAGGAACATAGCATGGGGGTTGCGGTGGTAGCTTTCCGGCCGGGTGGCAAGCGTCAGTTGTTGCGCCGGGTGCTGCGGATCGCACAGCAGCGCAACCAGGGGCTCAATGGTGGGGAGCGGTTCTTTTTGAGCGCGAGCTGCCTGGTGGTGTTGTTGTTATTTTTATCGGTCCACCGGGCTGGAGGCGGGGTGATCGCTGAAAGCCAGATGGCGGCACAGAGGCGGGCGATGGATAGTCATCCGGCAGCAATGGTCACAGGGGCGGCGGTTCCCGGACCGGAGCTGATGGCGGTATTAAGGGAACGGCAGCAGGTGGCGCAGAACTTGGAGTGGGCCGAGCAGCAGTTAACGATCTTACACCAACATAAGGTAAAGACGGGGAAAGGCCAGAAGCGAAAGAAAGAGGACGAGGGGGCGCAGAAGATGCAGACACTGCAGGCGAATGAGGAAGTCCTGAAGGAGCAGACGGAGCGCAACAGGAAGCAGGTGGATCAGAACAGGGAGCAGGCTGAGCGGAACCGGTTGCAAGCGCAGCAGAATTGGGAGCAGGATGAGTTAAATCGGGCGCAGGCTGACAGAGACAAGATCCAGGCTGAGCGGGACAGGGAACAAGCCGTGAAGGACCGAGCCCAGGCCGAGCTCGACAGGATGCAGGCTGAGCGTGACCGGCAGCAAGCCGAGCGGGACAGAGAGCAGGCAGATCGTGACCGGCAACATGCCGAGATGGAACGGCAGCAGGCCGCCAGGCAATGGCCCTGAGACCTCTTTGCAGTGGCAAGAGAGATGTTTTGCCCGATCAAACACTAAATCAATAAAAAAATGAAAAAAATCTGCATTGGAAGGATTACGCTCCTTCTATTAACGTTAATCATTACCCGAAATTCATTCGGACAGCATCATGTACAAGAAAATTGGGGAAACACCTATCTCTATTTCGATGATGATTCTTCCTCTGTGCCGCCAAAGACAATAGCGGTTTACAGGAATGAGAATGGGCCATTGTATACATTGCGTATGGAAGGAGACAAGGTGTTGGATCTAACCATCGACGGTCACGCGGTCTCTTCGGACAGTATCAACGGCACCTACAAGTCGGTCATCCAGGAGATAAAGGTCCAGGTGGAGCGGGCAAGAGTGCAGGCCAGATTGGACCGGCAGCAGGCAGGGCGGGACCAGGAGCAAGCTGAACGGGACCGGCAACAGGCAGGGCGGGACCGTGAGCAGGCAGAGCGCGACCGCGAGCAAGCAGAGCGGGACCGCAAACGGGCGGCCGAAGACAGGGCTATCATGCAAAGTATTATGGATGACTTGGTCAAGGACGGTTTGGTGCCAGACAAGGAAAGTATCCATTCGCTGAAGATCAATGCGGATGAGTTTTTACTGAACGGCAAGCCGCTGCCGGAGGCTGTCCAGAAGAAATACATTGTCAAATATGTAACAGGAAAGGGGTATTCCATGTCTTACCACAATGAGGATTGACGACAATCCGAGCAGGGCGTATCGAGTCGAGCACGGTAATTGACTGATAAAGGATAGAAGGGCGCTCGTTGCTATTGAGTACGAGAGGGTTGTAAGCCGGAGGGAGGGGTATCGGGCTGGTAAAGGCCTCCTATCCTGTCCGGTTATGATACAGTAAACTGTACGCTGGCGGACAAAATGCTATGGTGGGAGAATCTGCCAGGGGGAGTAATGCAACATTTTTTAAAGGAGCGCGACTGTTAGTTATCAAAACCAATCAATCAGCGAATATGAAAAGAATCTTGTTTTCCCTTGCCTGCGGCCTGCAGGTTTTGGCTGCGGCGGCGCAATCCGGTGATCAGCAGCCATTCATGACGAAATCTTTTTCCCGGGAATCTGTCAAACAGCTGGAGGCCCGAACCTCCGGCGGGAACATTTCCGTTGCGGGTGAGGCCATTGGTGATGCAAAAGTAGAAGTGTATGTCCATGGCAATAATGGATGGGGAAATGGCTTATCCAAGGACGAGATCCAGCGGCGGCTGGACGAGGAGTACGATCTGACACTTGCGGTCGAGAACGGCACGCTGAAGGCAATTGCCAAGCACAAAGAGCATTTTGACAACTGGCGTAATGGTCTGTCCATTTCCTTCCGGATCTATGTGCCGGAGTCTGTGTCATCGGAAGTACGTACGAGCGGGGGGAATATCCATCTCAGCGATCTTTCGGGAACGGAGAATTTTGGGACCAGCGGCGGCAATATGGATATCGAGCATTTGACGGGTAAGATCGACGGGAGTACTTCGGGAGGGAATGTCTCTGTTGCGGATTCCAAGAATGATATCGACCTGCGGACGAGCGGCGGCAATATGCATGCGACGCATTGCGAAGGGACGATCCGGATGGGCACTTCGGGTGGCAACATGGTGCTGGATGATGTGAAGGGAGATATTCATGCGACTACTTCGGGTGGTTCAGTATCGGGTCAGGATATTGCCGGCGAGCTGCGGACATCGACATCGGGTGGAAATATCCATCTTGGTAATCTTTCCTGCAGTCTGAGCGCCTCTACCAGTGGTGGAAGCATCGACGTCGATCTGAAGACGATGGGAAAATATCTCGACCTGTCGAATTCCGGCGGAAATATTGCAGTTGAGATGCCACAGGGGCTGGGGATGAGCCTGACCGTGTCGGGTGAGCGGGTGCATACTTCCAAACTGGAAAACTTCAGCGGTGACATCGACAAGCACAGCATTTCGGGCATGATGAATGGTGGTGGCATACCGGTGAAGGTCAGGGGCAGCGGCGGAAATGTGGAGTTGACTTTCCGGTAGAAGATAATGGATGCGAGGTGATCCATCAAGAGATCATCCTAAAAAAAAGCCCGGTCGAGTGTGACCGGGTTTTTTGTTTATCTGGTGATTTACCTGATTTACGGATTGGCTATCGGTGCGGAGCCCGCGCCGGCCGGGTTGAAGGCCAGTTCGTTCTGCGGTACGTCCCAATAGTCTACGAAATCGTAATTGATGAAGCAGGGCAGGATGGTAGCGGGGGTGGAGCCGCCGCCGATCAGGCTGCCGGGGACCAGTACGTTGGCGTTAGCCCTGCCACCGCCAGAAGAGGCGGGAGCGGTGACACCCCAGCGGCGCGCGTCGTACCAGGCCACGCCGCGATCATAAAGGCCGATGCGTCTTTCGCTATGCAGCTGGGCGACGGCGGAGTCCAGGATAAGGCCGTGGCTGGCGGCAGGCGGCAGGCCGGCGTTCTGGTAGGACCTGACCTGGTCGATGAGGGCGTCGCCCTGGCTGATGTTGCCAAGGTAGATATCGGCCTCAGCGATCATGAGGGCATTCTCTTCATAGGTCGGGGCGATAGGTACTACGCCCAGTTGCTCGTTGGTGGCGAAGGAACCCCCGTTCTCAATATAAGTCGGGATATAGCGCGTCCCGAACTGGATGCCGCGGCTGCGGACGTTGACGACGGAGCCGCCGGGGTAGAGGCCGAAATTCTTGGTAAAGCGGGCGTCGCCGGCCTGGAAGTCCTGGATGAGTCGTTCGCTCACAAACGTCAGGGCGTTGTTTACGTTGTCCAATTCATAGGGATGAAAGGCGAATCCCAGCTGAGCGGGACTTGACAGATCGTTGATGTCGCCGGTTGTCATGCCCCATTCCAGGGTATAGTCACCTGCCACCAGTCCGGAATCGGCTTCATTAAGGATCGTGTTCCAGTCACTGGCGCCCATGCTGGCCACTTTATGGTTGGCGAGATAGTTCCTGGCTTCGAACGTATGGATCTGGCGGGCCCACATGGCCGGGGTGATGACCTTGGTATTTTCGTTGAAGGAAGGGACGATTGCTTCGAAAGTTGCGTCATAGTCCGCGTCTTCCGTGATGCTGTTGAACACGGCGAGGGCCTGGCTGAAATTAGCGTTGGCATCGGCCAGTACCGCGGTATTCGCGACGTAGAGGTTGCTGGTCAACCCTTTGTTGGTGCTATCGGGTGAATCATCGATCAGTGCCGCGATGTACATCGAACCCAGCTTGGAATAGCTGTAGCCCTTCCAGTAATAGGCCCAGGCCTGGAGGAGCTTCTTCTTGGTGGCAGCGTCGCCGGTCAGCACCAGGGCGGAGTTGTCGAGAGCCCCCAGCAGGGTGTTAGCCTGGGCGTTGATGTAATAGAATACATCCCACTCATATTGAATGGAGTTGCCGTCGCCGGCGGTCCGGGTATTCTCGGATTGCAGGATGTCAAGCTGTGTAGCGAAGCCGGAGGGATTGGGGATGACCGTATTGTAGGGCGCCGGCAGCGTGATGGTGGCGACGTTCATCGGGTAGCGGCCGCCCCAGTTAGAATAGGGCGAAAAGTTTTCGTCACCCATATTGCTTTCGATCAGCCATTGCAGCTGGAAGAAATTAAGGTCGCCGTCGCCGTTTTCGTAGGCGATGAATTTTTCAAATATGCCTTCGGCGAAGGCATCGATGCCGCCTTCCGTGATCAGCGAAGCGCCGGGTGTCGGGGCGTTGGGATTGGGCAGCTGCAGGATGCTCTTCTTACAGGCGCCCATGAGGAGGGCCGGGAGGAGCAGGATTACGCTATATTTTCTAAGCTTCATATTGTTAAGTCTAATTAAGGTTAATCAATTAAAAACCGACGTTCAGACTGAATTGATAGGACCGCAGGTTGGGTGTACCGAAATAGTCAATTCCGGAGAATGCTCCCGTCCTGGAGCGAGACAGGTCATTACCCTGGCTGCCATAGGCGCCGGTATTCTCAGGATCAAGTCCGTCATATTTCGTCCAGGTCATCAGGTTGCGGCCCGTTGCTGTGACCGAGAGGCGTTTGATCGCGCGGCTGTTGGTGACATATCTCGACAGGTCATAGATGAGGGAGAGGTCACGCAGGCGGACGAAGGAGCCGTTTTCCACAAATGGGGAAGCGGGATTGACCAGGTTGTACAGGCTCTGGTAGTAGTTGACGAATGAGCCTGTCTTGCCGGCGATGGTGACATTCCTGTCGAAGTCCTTCCAGTTAGCGCCCATGCCGCCGGAACCGCCGACGGGAGTATACAGCCATTGCTTGGTGGTGTTGTAGATGCTGTTACCATGGACCCAGTCGAGTTGGAAGGATACGGTGAAGGTTTTGAAAAAAGTAACCCGGTTTGTAAGTGCTGAAGTAAAATCCGGATAAGCATGACCGTCGACGGAGAGGTCGTTTGCCGCGGTATAGACAACCGCATTCGTTGCGGTGTTAGTCACGTAGCCCGTGCTGGATATCGCGTATTTGCTTTGCTGGTTGGCAGGGATATAGGGTGTTTTTCCGTCCGGTTCCAGCTGGGTAATACTTTTGAGCGGGGTCTGAACATAGAACAGGCCGATCTCCTTACCCTGCACGACGGCGAAGCCGCCGTTGATGATGGGCTGGCCATCGGCAATCTTCGTGACGATCGCCTTAGCATAGCCCCAGCGGGCGCTCAGGTTCCAGGTGATATTTGGACCGTTATATACGGTTGCGTCCAATGAGAGATCAACTCCGTGGGAGACGATATTGACGAAGTTACTCAGAGACGTGGCGTAACCGGTGGAGGGTGCTACACTTGCATTCTCATAGGCATTCTTAGTTTCCCGATGCCAGTAGGAGCCGCTGAACACCGCGCGATCGAGCCACTCGCCCTGAAGGGGTTTGAAGGTGGCGTCCGTACCCAGTTCCAGTTCGTAATTCGTGGCCAGTTTGAGCGAGTCATTAGTCGCCTGGCTGTTCAGGGATAGGGAACTGTTGGAGCCGAGCGCGGTGCTGTTGAATGTCAGCTGCCTGTCGTACGGGAATGGCTGGATACCGGCGGCGCCGTATGCACCACGTATTTTCCAGTCGGGTAGCCAGGATTGCTGGTTAGGCATCAGCTCGGAGGGGCGGAAGTAGATGGTGCCTCGCGGGAAGGTGGCTGCTTTATAAGCGGCTCCGAAGGGGCTGCCGTAGTCGGAGCGGACGCCGCCGGAGATACCGAACAGGGTGCCGTAGTCGATGGTCTGGTTGATCAGCTCGCCGTAGGTGATGAAGGTGGAATAGGCGTCCCCGCTATTCTTAGTAGAGGCGGTGCTGATAGAGGCAGGTGGATAGACTGGCAGGCCGATGCCCTGGGCGAAGTATTGCTCGTAGTCAAACTTACGGTAATCGTAGGCGATCTGGGTAGTCGTCTTAATGGGCAGGTTGGAATGAAAATCCTTTTCAAAGTCCGTCCGGAAGAAGCCGGAGAAGAGGCCATTCTGATTGAATTCGCGGGCAGAGGTTTGGGTCAGGGAGCCGTATTCGCTGGGACCCCAGTATGTGCCGGGCTGCGATACGGTGGTCTGGTTGTCATATAGATTCTTCTCGGTGGTGTCGGCATCATCGAGACCGTACTTGGCGTCCAGTTCGACGAACCGAGGGAATTTATAATTGAGGTCGACATCCTCGAAGATCTCCAGGGCTTGATTATTGGGATGATGGTATTGTCTTTCCGACAGCGTGTTAAATCCGCCGGAGGAAATATTGGTTTTGATCGGCAGATGACCGGTCGAGTCATGCGCGTCGAAATTGACGAAGGGATAGGCGGAGAGCATATTGAAGCGGTCGCCGCCCAGCAGGTCATTATAGCCGACGATACCCTGGGTGTTCGTGCGGAAAGTGAAGCCTTTGAAAGGATGGAAGCCTACGTTGAGCGATACATTGGAGCGGCTGAACTGGTTGCTGAGCACATCTCCCTGCGTGAGTTGAGAGGCGGTGAAGGCGTAATCCGTATTGTTGGTGCCACCGAGAATAGAAACTGAATTGGTGAAGGTCATGGCCTGGCGGAATGCCTGCTTCAGGTGATTATATGTAGGGATATTGAAGTTCAGGTTGTTCTGCAGATCCGGATTGACAGTAGGGTCCGGCACCTGGGGATCGCTCCATTCGCCGTTGCCGGACACTGCGATGGGGTTGCCGTTCTGGTCGAGTATATGGCCATTCGCATCGGTGACGTAATGATGATGCTGGGACAGGATATCGTGTGAGAGGATATTATCGATGCTGACTTTAGAATTGTAGGTAATGATCATTTTACCATTGAGATTACCTTTTTTGGTGAAGATCTGGATGACGCCATTGGCGCCATAGGCGCCGTAAAGCATGCCGCCGGCCGGTCCTTTAACCACTTCGATATGATCTACGATGGAGGGGTCGAGGTTCTGGAGGTTGTTCATCTGTACGCCATCGACCATAATAAGCGGCTGGGTGCCGTCGAGGCTGTTGATGCCGCGCAGGGTGATATTGAACGGGGCGCCGGGCGTGCCGCTGGTCTGTTGGATATTGGCGCCGGCGATCTGGCCGTCGAGGGCCTGCTGTACATTGGTGGTGACGCTGGGTGCGAAGTCCTTGGAGGAGACCGTTGCTACGTCGATGGGAACCTGTTTTTTACTTGTAGCTACCCCTACCCCGGTGACAACCACATCTGCCATGGATTGGCTGCTAGGGTTAAGAGAGATCTTCAATCCAGACTTTGCGTCAACCTCATAGGGCTCGTAGCCGATGTAGCTGATGACCAATTTGGTTTTGTTCTTTGCCTTGATGGTGAAGGTGCCATCTTCCTGGCTTGTCGTGGCAATTCGGGTGCCTTTTACCGTGATGGTAGCGCCGGTGATGGCCGCTCCTTTTTCGTCCGTAATTTTTCCGGTGACAGTGATGAGGTCCTGTGCCATCCCTTGCAGACATGCAAGTAGGATGACCAAGACTGCTAACAGTGGTCTTCTCATTTAGCTTAGTTTTGTTGGTTATAAGAAAATACTTAGTGGAAGGTATACAGGCTAAGGTGAATTATAGCTTCGGTGTCAACTAATAATCACCGTATACACATACTAATAATTCGCGTAGTGATAAAAAAGGATGGAAATTGCTCTAATTATAGAGCTTAAATGATTTTAGCAACACATTAATTATTAACGTTAAATAACTGTTTTTGAGATGAAAAAGAGTTTACTTGTTGTCATCGCAGTGGGATCGATGACGTTTACACAAGCCCAGACGACGATTAACCGTGATCCGGAGATAGAAAGCATGATAAAAGAGGTCAATCCGGACTCCCTGCAATCATATATAAAAACGATGGTGGCTTTTAGTACCCGCAGCACGGTCAGTTCTACGACCGACAAGAAGAGGGGGATCGGGGCCGCGCGGGAATGGGTACTGGCCAAGTTCAACCAATTTGCGGCGGCCTCTGGCGGGCGGCTGACGGCTTTTGTCGATACCAGTACCTATGTCGCTGACGGCAAGCGGGTTAAGAATAACATTAGCCTTGGAAATACGGTAGCCACGTTGAAGGGGACCGATCCGAACGACAATCGCATCTTTATCATCAGCGGTCACCTGGACAGCCGGAGGACGGATGTGATGGATGGGACGAACGATGCGCCCGGCGCCAACGACGATGGCAGTGGCAGTGCGGCCGTGCTGGAATGTGCGCGGGTGATGAGCAAGCATTCTTTTCCGGCCACAGTCATCTTCGTCACCGTGAGCGGCGAGGAGCAGGGACTACTGGGAAGCACTTATATGGCGAAGAAGGCAACGGTGGAAAACTGGAATATCGAGGCCGTGTTGAATAACGATATTATGGGGAGCAATAACAGCAATGAGACCAATATCATCAACAACACGCAAGTAAGGGTATTCAGTGAAGGGTTGCCGTCTTATGATTTGTCCAAGCAGGCCAAACTGATCAGGCAGTTCGGGCTGGAGAATGATGGTAAGGCGCGGCAGCTGGCGCGCTATGTGAAAGAGGTCGGCGAGCGGTATGTCGACAATCTGCAGGTGGTGATGATCTATCGTAATGACCGGTTTTTGCGAGGTGGTGATCATACGCCGTATGTAGATACCGGCTTTACGGCGGTGCGGATCACGGAGATGAATGAGAATTTCAATCGTCAGCACCAGGATGTCAGGACGGAGAAGGGCGTCGTGTACGGCGATCTGGAGCAGTTTATCGATTACGAATACCTGCGGAAGAACACGGCCCTTAACCTGGCGAATCTGGCGAACCTGGCGAAATCGCCGGGGATGCCGCAGGAGGTGAAGGTGGAGGTACGCAATCTCACCAATGGCACCCAGCTGATGTGGAAGGCGCCGGCTGCCGGAAAGGTCAAAGGATATTATATCCTGATGCGGGAGACGACGAGTCCTGTGTGGCAGAAGAAGATCTTTACGACGGAGACGGACGTCAAGCTGCCCTATTCCAAGGATAATTACTTTTTTGCGGTGCAAAGCGTGTCGGAGACCGGGAATGAGAGTTTGCCGGTGGTGCCGATCCCGGGGAGATAGGGTGTAACCTTTGTGTGCGAGCATGCGTCTCAGGGTTCTCAACCACTCCTCATGATACGTAACCATCTCAAGACCGCGCTGCGCAACTTATGGAAGAACAAGGGGTTTTCCGCTATTAACATTATCGGGCTGGCTATCGGGCTGGCCACCTGCCTGCTGATCCTGATCTATGTGATGGATGAGTTGAGCTATGACCGGTACAACAAAAATGCCGACCGGATCTACCGTTTGGATACGGAAATGAAATTCGGGGGCGAGCATTTTATGCATTTGATGCTGGCTACGGGGCCTGCGCCGGCGGGGCCGGCTATGCTGAGGGATTATCCTGAAGTAGAGAAGGAGGTGCGGCTGCAGAAAAATGGAGGCTTCCTGGTTCGGAAGGGCAGTCAGAATATCCCGGAGGATGCGGTGCTGTATGCCGACTCGACCATCTTCGACGTGTTCACGTTGCCGCTGATCGATGGCGATCCTCATACGGCGTTGGTGGATGCCCATACGATCGTGCTGTCTGCGACAATGGCCAGGAAATACTTCGACGCGGTGGATATAGTAGGAAAGACCTTGCTGATCAATGATGGCATATCCTATAAGGTGACCGGGGTGATGCGGGACATGCCCACGCAATCTCATATCCATGCCGACTTCCTGGTCTCTTTGTCCGAATCGAAAGATGCCAAACGGCCGGACCAGTGGCTCGGCAATAACTACAACACGTATATATTGCTGCGGCAAGGAGTGGATGGCCACCAGTTTGAAGGGAAGCTGCAGGGGATGATCGTGAAATATGTTGCTCCCCTTTTACAGTCAGGCCTCCATACCTCGCTGGATCAGTTCTACAAGAGTGGTAATAAGTATGCCTATACCCTGACGCCGCTGACCGCCATTCATCTGCACAGCAACAAGATGGCGGAGATAGGGCCCAATGGCAATCCACAATACGTCTATATCTTCTCCATCATTGCGATCTTCATTCTGCTGATCGCCTGTGTGAACTTTATGAACCTGTCTACAGCGCGGTCGGCGAATCGGGCGAAGGAGGTTGGCATCCGGAAGATATTGGGGTCGTTGCGGGGCAGTCTCATCCAGCAGTTCATGGTAGAGTCGGTGATGGTTAGTTTTATCGCGATGCTGCTGGCCCTGGGGATTGCGTGGCTATTGCTGCCGGTATTCGATCAGCTGGCTGCCAAGGAAATGTCCATCGGTCTTTTTTCCCGGCCGTTGCTGGCGCCGGGGTTGTTGTGCCTGGTGTTAGTGGTGGGGCTGCTGGCGGGAAGCTATCCGGCCTTTTTCCTGTCGGCTTTCCAGCCCATTGCCGTATTGAAGGGGAATGTGTCCAGGGGATTCAAAACGGGATGGCTACGTAATTCATTGGTAGTATTCCAGTTCTTCATTTCCATTTTCCTGATCGTCGGTACGGGGGTCGTCTATCGTCAGCTGGGGTATATCCGCAGCCGTTCGCTGGGCTTCAACAGGGAGCAGGTGCTGGTCATCCAGAACACGGGGGCGTTAGGGGATAGGATCACGGCCTATAAGGATAACCTGGCGAATCTGCCGGGGGTGGAAGGGCTGACGGTTACGGGCTATCTGCCGACTTCGGGGGACCGCGATGATGATGCTCTTTTCCTTTCACCTGACCTGGACATTAAAAAGGGCCTGTCAATGCAGGAGTGGCCGATCGATGAACATTATATTTCCGTCCTCGGCATGAACGTGGTGGACGGGCGGAATTTTTCCAAAGACTATCCCACGGATTCGACGGGAATGATCATTAATGAGGCGGTAGTACGGTTGGCGGGGCTTACCCATCCCATTGGAACGAAGTTCTATACGCTGGACGATATCAAGACCAAGAAGCTCGTGACCTATCATGTAGTGGGGGTGGTGAAGGATTTCAATTTCAATTCGCTCCGGGAAGTAGTATCGCCCCTGGCCTTCTTTCTTCGGCGGGATAATAACAGGATAGCGCTGCGGGTGAGTACCGATCATATGGAGCGGCTGGTCTCCCAGGTAGAGGATAACTGGCGGAAACTGGCGCCGGGGCAGCCTTTCAGTTATAGTTTCATGGACGATGATTTCAATTCCCTCTACCGGTCGGAACAAAGGATGGGGGGAATCTCCCTATCTTTTTCGTTGTTGGCGATCTTCATCGCGTGTCTGGGGTTGTTCGGGCTGGCAGCTTATGCGGCGGAGCAGCGCAGGCGGGAGATCGGGATACGGAAAGTGCTGGGGGCGTCGGTGAGCGGCATCATCGGTTTGTTGTCCAGGGATTTCCTGTTGCTGGTGCTGATAGCGGCCCTGATTGCCTTTCCGTTGTCCTGGTGGGCCATGCACAGGTGGTTAGAG